>LAZR01000083.1_pt1 | contig 131728 bp, 118 predicted proteins | sample 329461 | NCBI WGS metagenome assembly LAZR01 (sample SAMN03002196, study PRJNA259156) | marine sediment metagenome | biome: sea floor; feature: Hydrothermal impacted sediments; material: marine sediment; isolation source: Loki non-amplified sample from Loki's castle hydrothermal vent sediment ...
GATTACCCCTCAACAGAAACTGGCCGCTGTGGTCTGAAGTCTACTTTTGAAACCCTCTAAAAATGGGGGGATTACCACGGCAACTACCTAACGGATTCCGCACCCTTATCTTTTCGCCCTTAGTTTCGACATACGGGACGCGAGCATTACGCCTTATCGCCATGCCGCTGGTCGGGCTTTGCACTTGCGCTGGTGTAACTGAGCTGTCATCGAGACTTATCAGCAACGGAACACGACCATTGAGCTGGTGCACAACGCTTTTAGTGCGAGTTTTATTGACGCCATCTTGTCGCGCATCCTTTAAGTTCCCCAACGTCATAAGTTTAATTCCCCTGCTCCGCTAAAATCGGTGCTTTGTACGATTCGACATCAATGAACTCATCAGCAAGCACAAGTACCTGCTCACGGTGGCTTACTACCACCAGGGTCCCAACGCGTGACCTTAGCGCCTGCATGAGCTTTATCTCGCGCGCACTATCCAGCGCTGCCGTGGGTTCATCGAGGATCATGGTGCGTGTGCCGCGCAGCAGTGCTCTGCCAATAGCGATGCGCTGTTGCTCCCCACCGGAAAGATTTCTTCCTTGTACGCCGACATCTCGATCCAGCACACCTTCTCCAGAGGTTTCACCGCCGATCCGTTCTAGATCCAGCAGTTTGATGAGTGCCAGGAGCTCTAGGTCAGGCACAGGCTGAGGATGCGCGTACAGAAGATTTTCGCGAACGCTACCGCTGAAAATCAGCGGTGCTTGGGGAACGACACTTACTTCGCTAAGAATATCCTCCGGTGAAAGGTGGCGAACACTGATACCGTGGAAGAGGATCTCGCCTGCAGCTTGAGGTTCAAGCCCCAAAAGGGTTCTTAACAGCGTGGATTTTCCGCTACCTGATGGGCCGCGCACCCCGTACATTTTACCTGACTGAATTTCCACACTGAGCGGCATAGCGGAAGTGGCGTCATCGGCGCGTAAGGTTACCTCGCGTAGCGTGAAGACAGGCTGCTGATGATCCAGAGTGATATCGGCCCCGGCCTGGGGATCGGTCGGCAGGTCAAGGTATCTAAGGCCGTCACCTAGAGCGACGTAGTTCTTCTTAAGGTCGATCAGCGCCGCCGCAATCATGACGAAGGGGGAGGTGAGTTGAACCACATAGGTCGTGATCATGATGAAATCGCCGACTTGATAGCGCTGGCGTAGTGTTTCGCTGACGGTATAGAGGGTGAACCCACCCAGCACGGCGCCCACAGCGAGAACTTGTCCACCCATCAAACCGCTGAGCTTCGCATGGGTCCCGTATACCGTGTGAACATAGGTGCTCAGATACTGGTCGAGTTTGCGTTCTTCATGTCCAACCGCGAGGTTGATTTTAATGTCGTACAGGGCACGTAGGCGCTCGGCGAGGAATTCACTCAGCTGAGTATGCGTCTGGTAGAAGCGCTTATGGATGCGGGTCGTCGTATCGGCAATTCGGTAGGTCAACGTGAAGAGCACAACAATGGCCAGAATGAAGGCGGCTGCGAAGGTGAGGTTGATCACCTGCCACAGAATACCAAAGACAAAGCAAAGCTGGATCACAACCGGAGTGATGGTCCAGAAGAGGGCGTGGTTGATAAGGCCAAAGCTGCTCATCGCCCGGTTCACGTCGGCCATGACCACACCTGTATCAAGCTGATGCTGCGCTTGGTAAGGTAACCGTAGCAGACGCCGCACAATACTCGAATACACGGCCGCATCGCACCTAGCCATTACATATGCACTGGCTAGATTCTTTCCCCACTCCATCATGTTGCTTAACGTCCAGCCGACTGCATAGGCAGTAGCGAAGACGTAGATCATACCTACTGCCGCCTCACCCGAATCCTCTACTAAGAGGTTGGTTGTTTGCCGCAGTAAATAGGGAACAGATGCGCCCACTGCCGCTATGCTGATCATGAGAAGCAGTACTAATATAAGGTGGATAAAAAATCTTGGATAGCGAGTTCGGATCAACTCGAGTCCACGCCGATAGGTGGCTAGATATGATGGAGAATACGTATCTTTCATAGCAGGGCTCTGTGGTCTAGATTTCAACAATCGGACACATTCTCTCAGGCAAGCTCGGGTCATCGCCTAGCACTTTTCCCTCAACCTCAACCCAAGCGTGTGACAAGAAGTCGTATCGCTGAACTCCTATACGGAACGTGATACAGACACCAAGTGAAAGAAGTAGTCGTGATAGCGACATGGAAAACTCCAGGCATTCCACACGATAAGGCACCCAGAGTGCTACCTCTGCTATAGCGTTAGCAGCGCACGCGCAAATTCGATTATGCTCACTGGTTTCAGACGGTATGCGTATTGAATGCGCCTGTGCAGCTTTTAGCGCACGTAGACTATTCATTGCAGTGTGAAACCCTCGCGTCGATAGCAAAGTCTTGATCCAAAACAAAGTTTGAAGCGCGCGGAGACTCATCCATTTAACTGAAACTGTTTGGTGAAATTGGCGAGCAAACCGCCACTCGTAGTCGCCAATCCCGTGTTCCTGTACGGTCACTCTCCGGATCGACTGCCGTTGGCTGGAGAGTTCGAGTAATCCTGAATTGAGCAGTTCTTGAACGAGCGCTGACTGTTTGTTTCCCTCCATTAGCGCCATCTCAAGTTCTAGGCTGGTCGGTGCTTCTAAGATGACGTAACGGTCTCGTTGCTCATCAAGAATGATGAATTCACCATTAAGAAGGACGTAGTGAACAAATTTGCTAAACGTGGGATAAACCTCCATGTCATGGCTCCGGGGTTCGCTGGACAGGGATGGCCGCATGTAAAAGGCGGAACATAGAAGTGACAATGAGGCATGTCGCACTAGGTGCGACATGCCAGTTAGGCACTAGGCCTTAGGTCCACGGATCCCGCCAAACAGCATAGGAACCCTCAATAATGGCACCGCCGCCTCCCCCGCGAGTTGCACTGCTCGCTTTAAAGGTAGATGCCTTTTGACGTAGCACGCTGGGTAGGTGCTTCTTCACGATATTTTTCTTCAACATGTCTTTCTCCTTTTAAGGCTTTGTTTCAATTCCGACGTCGGCCTAATGAGGTTATCGGGGATGATAAGACTGCGCACCTGTCCATCTGGATAGTCATATGCTGGCTTACCCCGCATTCGAGCAACACTTGCCATATTCTTGTGATTACATGACAGCCACTTGCTAGCTCGACAGCTAATAGATAGTTATCAGGTTCAGTCATGGAGAAGAGCACTAGCCAGAAGAGTAAATTGAGGCCGGTTAATACACTCTTACCCTACGGCGGTGATCGGTAAAATAAGACAGTAAAGAATAGAAATTGGGGTTAGAGATGTACTTGGCAGTGGCATTGAGATGTTCGTTCCAGCTTTTCTTTATGTGCGAACTTGGCTTGTTTCATCATTACCAAAAAACCAGCGCGTCGTTTAGCAATAAGCGGATCGCTGCTGGACCGAAACTCATCCCAGTCGAGGGTAGCGAAAATAGGTGCATCACGATCAGACTGATGACGATCCCATGTTCTGGGATGGCAGGGGAGGCCGTGCAGTCTTAAGGCTCGAAGTAATCGACTAGTACCGATCATGTACACCTTATCGATTTGGTTTAGAGCACAAAAAGTGTAAAGCAGCTTTAAGATCAGACTAGTTGCGGTTTGATCATCTGAAAAAGCGAAGCGACGAAACGCTGGGGCTACTGCTAAGCGTGATACCTCACAGGCACCAGGTCGTCTTAGTGAACAACCTGTCGGCGCGATGTCAGAAAAAACACTATCGATCATCCAAGGCGCCCAATAAGGGTGGACTCTTAAATAAGCTGCTAGTTTACCCTGAGCGAGGACACCTAAATGCCAAACGCTATCATCGAAAGCATCGACTTCTCGCAATAGCCCTGCGTGGCCTACCCACCCAAGCTCACTACAGAAGACCTTGGCTCTGAGTTCGAATGCTTGAGTTAAATGACAGTCGCACAATGGATATTCAAGATGGTACTCATGGTGATCAAGTGTGAGTGGCTTTACTTCATCAGGACTTGAGAAGGATGATTTCGCTTTTTTTGCACCCATGTATATACCAGTATCGTTATCGTCATTTTCTGCATTAGAATTAACTTTATTGAGAATGATGGCTACTAACCGAATGGATAGGTAGAAACAGCTGGAGTTAACTATAGGTTCAGTTTATAGGAGGTAAGAGCAATGAGTGAGAAGTACACCACTCGGCTGATCACTGCATGGCACTACATGAGAGGGCTTATCCAACTACTACACACAGTTATTTCCCCAAGGTAGCGGGTTATACCGCGCCACCTTGGATGTGTAATATTAGTAATATCCGTAGAGATGCTGTAACGGGCCGAGGTCTTGAATAACATAGGGGGAAACGATATGTCCGATGACTTGGATCAAGCGACTCTTATCGGCCTTATTGACCATATGAAAAGCTGCCTTTCACAGCCAGAACGAGGTGTCTCAGACACGCTGGATTGGCTTCGTGACCTCAGCTGTTGCGATGGCATCATTCTGTGCCAAGCAAAACATCCATCCGCTTCCTCAGTCAGGCATCTTGTTAGCCATGACTATCCTCCGAAATGGATACAAACTTACTTGGCACAAGATTTTGGTAAGGTCGACCCAGTGATACGTTATGCATCTTTAGCCTCAGATATTTACTCTTGGAAAGACGCTTATACACACTTTGGAAGTTACTGCCCGCCTGCGTTTTTTGAAAAAGCCGCTGATTATGGGTTGCACACTGGGGTCGCGTGTAGTTTTGCGCAAGAGCACTCCGATATAGTCACAATCTGTTCTATTTGCGTCGATAACAACGCGCTACCCCCAGCAGCCCAATGGGCACTTAGTAACGTCATGCCAGCGTTGCATGCAGCAACCGGATGTATAAAGCAGCATACGTCTATACAGCCACTGACCGTGCGTGAATCGGAAGTGCTAAAGTGGTCAAGTGAAGGTAAAACGGTATGGGAAACAGGAATGATCCTCAGCCTTTCTGAGGGCACTGTGAAGTTTCACCTGAGCAACATCTACCGGAAATTAGATGTAACCAATCGAGCGCAGGCTATAGCTGCTGCTGCACACCAGGGGCTGATTTGAATTAAGAGGCGGATTCGTAGACCCCATCTCAAAAATACTCCCTGTCTTTTGGGACTCGGTTGGTCTTGATCCGGGGCTCACTAGCTCTCCAGAGCTTCAACATCGAACGGCTCAATAGATTTGAACACTCCCGTCTTGGTCATTTTTCTCCGCAGTTCGAAACGCTCTAGGGTTGCCGGTGGCTCAATGTTGGCCAAGGCCTTGAAATTGATTTCTCGCCACTGAGGCTTGGTAACCAGGACACTGTACAGATAGCTTTCAGTGGGCTGCCCAGTCCCGGTGTCGAGTGCCGGTACGTAGGCCGATACAAGCGCTAGCTGAACGGTTGGAAGACGGTGATATATTTCACCGAGTACGCGCATCGCCACGCCATGAGCGTAGTCGCGATACAGAATGCGCCGACGAGTGGCGGCAATTTTTTTGACAGAAACTTTCGGTTGTTTAGCGGCTAGGGTGTATTCCACGTCTGGGAAATCATTCTCTTCGGGTAGCTCAATGTCGATAGCGATGGTGCTAGCATCATCTCCGAGATCAAAGCTCACGCTCGTCTCCCTGGGCCACGGAATTTCCCCCAGGTGTTCCTCAAGAACATTGGCCATGGCATCAAGATTCGTCAGCACTAACTCGGTTTCCTGCTCACGCCGTTGCCGCTCCTGCTCGTTAAAGGCCCGCGCTGCCTCCTCCCATTCGCTAAAGGCGCGTACGTATTGTTCCGTCCACCGCTCGTTTTGTTCTGCTAGCCGACGTTTAGCCGGGGGCCAGATACGGCTCCAGAGTGTTGGCTGAAGAAGGGGCTTGCGTTGGGGTTCGGGTTCGGGAAATGCTCGGCTCTGAAATACAGGCTTGTCTTGTGGGGATAGCGTATCGCAATGCACTGTCGCCAGCGCCGAGAGGTCGGCGTTCAGCCGATCACATGCTTGTTGGAGCATATCGCGCATGCCTTCTCCAGCGTACTTACGAAGTACACGGAGCTCTGTCTCGTCATATGGCTGGCCACCATCGTCAGTGATCACGAGCTCGCCGTCATCTTGTACACGGACACGCACCACTGCAGAGCTCCCTGCCTTGAGCTGCTGCTCAAGTGCTTTGCCGGGAGAGAGCGCTACCGCCTGGGTGCTCCGTCCTCCGCGCTTGTTGAGCTTTTCACGGTAGGCTAGGCCGGTACCCGGCAGGCCCACGTTGCCATATACACCGCGACTACTCACGTTTATTTTGGCGCCACTAGGGCCTATTGAGGCCCCGATTCCGCTTTTGCTGAGGTTCAGGCTAATGCCTGGGGCAATACGGATACGCCGATTAAATCGAAGTGCCATTCTCCGCTCCCTGTCTTATTACTCGTTATTATCGTCTTCAGCCTTGTTCCTACGTCTCGGCATGACATCGCTGAAGCTGCCGCCAAGATGCCGGTGTTAAGTCCCCTTGCCGCACGATATTGAGTGTGGCCACGTTCCACCGGAGCGATGACCACCATCAAGCTCACTGTGCTTGGAAGCCGAGGCAGTGTCGACGGCCTGTGGCCGTAGTGCGAGGTAACCGTTGATAGCTAGAGTGGGACAAGTCAGCTTAGGGTGCTAGTCTTAATTTAAGTATAGTATAACGACAATTCTCATACGTAAGGGATGGCTCTATGCCAACGGCTTTCACCTCAATCTTCATCACCACCAGAGATGCACGAGTGATTATTGGTGGCGCCATGCATGGTGACAGCTATCGACCCAAAGCGGCCATTCCGGGCAAATATTGCTGGCACACGAGTTTTGGATATATAGCCTAATGGAAATTAATATATCAAAGAGTCATAGGTTTGGGAGAATCTGGCAGGCTGCATTTGCCGGGAAAAAGTGCCAGCACGTTCATTCAATCATAGAACGCGCCGTCTAATACGCTGTTAGGTTTCGAATCTCGAATTCAGCAATAGGTAGAATAATGGAAGAAGCACAGGTCTGGATGAAGATAGTAATTCAAGCCGTTGCTTGCCTGATAATGGTTGGCGGTATCATCGGCATTTTTATAGAGCGCGCTCGAACTAAACGAGGTGTCGGAGTCCGTGTAATACAGCTGGCGACAGTATTGCTAGTTCTGCCAGTAATCTTAATTCTGGCACTTGAAGGCGTATTAGAAAACCAGACCACAGCGGCTCTGTTAGGTACAGTGGTTGGGTATGTTCTATCTGGAATCGGTAAAGATGAAAAAACCAAGCCCAGCAGCTCGAACTAAACCTAACCAGACCATTAAGTTCGCGCACTGCGTGCGCCGGACCTCATTTCACTCGGCCGCTTATGGCGGGCGTTAGCTATATGAACGAAGAAGAATGCTGGAATCACATCGTGTCGCTTGATGAAGAGCTCTTAAAGGGCGGGGTCATCCTGTCAGAGTGGTGCTCTTTTATCATCCGAGAATCGGACTTGGCGTTTGTGCATGGAGCAAACCTAGCATCAATATTGACGGCAGTTTCTGGGATTGAAACCTATCTGCGCTCCGAGTATTCCGAGAAAGAGCGCAGCAGCCTCTTTGAGCTAATTGACCGTACTCCCATAGCAGACGACCTTCGATCTGATTTGCACAAGTTACGGAAGTACCGAAATAAGTGGGTGCATATAAATGACCCATGGGATGATCAGAAGCTGCTTGATGATCCTGAGGCGTCGGAAAAAGAGCTAGAAAAAATGGCTCTGTTCGCTGCTAGAGCGCTTAGAAGAACGATTTATGAGAGTCATTGGGTCTAAAATGGCTAACCAAGCAATTAAATTCGCTCCCTATGGTCGCCGGACGCTCGTTCCTCGCGCCGTTTATTGCGGGCGTTAGCAGTTCAGGTAGTTTCGGAGTTATTTGTGAGGGAATATGGCAAAAGATGAAGGATTGATTATTCACTTTGATGAAGAACAAAGAAAAGATCTAATCAAAGGTGATAACGAGGGAGCTAATTTTTCTGATGCTCTTAGCGTTCCTGATTGGGAGATGAAACAGTTACAAGTTGTATTGTTATCGTTCTCGGGTACAACTATTGATTATATTTGTCTTGCAAAAAAAGGAAGCAGAGTAGCTACAGCAAAATCACGTGTAGAATTTTATGATCTAGTTGAACTTGATAATGTAAAACTATCAGAAATAGAAGAAAAGCTTGGGGTTCAGAAAAAGTTAGTATTTGTTAAAAGTTCAAGTGGTCAAGGTGGTCGAATTCCTACTAAGACTTGGGTTGCTACATTGGAAATACTTAAGGAGTTGCGGACATACAAAAAGAGTGAAATTGAACGCCTAATTTCTCTCAAATCGGTCTCAAAATATACCTTTGGAGGGGGTTACGCGGATCAACTAAGCCAGGAGCGAGAAGCATTGGGTGCTGCACTTGATATATTCAGTGGGTCAAATATTTTGAGAAAAGAAGTCCTTAGTTCTTGGGCTCCTAACATTGAAGATGTTAAAGACTTGGATGATGGTGATTTAACTGCGACGTTATCGATTAATGATATGCAGAAATCTAGTTTTATATCAGGCATAGCTTCGCGTCACATACAAGAAGAATCTGCTCTTCAGCATGATCTCGTCAACTGGGAGGGAGAGTCTGCACAATTTCATGAAATGGGGGTGTCTTCATTTCAACAAGGTAGCAGAATCCTAGATATTGTTTATGCAAATAAGAACTCTTTAGAACATACACTTGGTGTCGATCTTATTTATTATAACCAAGAATTTCATTCTTTTGTTCTAGTTCAATATAAGTTAATGAAAGATAAGAGTGATGCAGAGGGGTACTACTATAGGCCTGACGGACAACTAGAAAAAGAACTAGCACGAATGGATGAGTTTTCAAAACAATATCCTGCTGATAGTGAAATAAATAGCCATGAACAGTACAGGTTAAACCCTGATGGTTTTTTATTTAAAATGGTTCCATGCAGGGGAGTTCAAGCAGCCTCATCGCAGCTTATTTCCGGAATGTACATTACTCGTGAGTATATGCAGTTTCTTCTTGGGAATGGAGGCCCTAAAGGAAAAAATGGAGGGCGAATTATTAGCTTTAAAAATTCCCCACGATACCTTACTAATACAGAATTTTCTTCCTCAGTGAATCGCGGCTGGATAGGCAGTAAGATGAATCAAAGTGATATTTTAGAAAAAATCGTCAAAGTATTTTTAGAAACAGGCAGGGCCATTATTGTCGCTGTCGAGAGAGAAACTGCTAACAAATCAAATCACTCGGACAGCACAAGCGCTCCCGGTGTTTGAGGCTTTAGCACTATCGAGAGGTAAGGATGCTCACTTTTCAGCAAGCTATAGATGAATCTCAACAATATAATATAAGACATGCCTTACTTGGGAACGGTTTCAGTATTTCTTGCAGGCCTGACATTTTCGTATATGGAAGGCTGTTTGAAAGAGCTAATTTCAGAGGTTTATCACCATCAGCAAAATTAGCTTTTGAAGCTCTAGCTACACAGGATTTTGAAAAAGTAATCAGCGTCTTGCGAGATACTAGTATTGTGCTCTCGGCCTATAAAGGAGTCAAATGCGATTTATTAAAACAGTTGCAAGAAGACGCCGATGGACTTCGAGAAGTTCTTGTCCAGGCTATAGCATCTAGTCACCCTGATTGGCCGGGTGATATATCGGATTCGGAATATGCAAATTGTAGAGTGTTTCTGTCTAACTTCAATAATGTTTACACATTGAACTATGATCTTCTGCTGTATTGGTCAGTAATGCACGACGCAGACGGGAAGAAGATAAAATCAGATGATGGATTTAGAACCCCTGAAGATGATTTTGATTCTGAATATGTCGTCTGGGAGCCCGGCACAAGCAGGAACCAGAATATCTGGTATCTTCATGGTGCGCTGCACGTATTTGATGCAGGCATAGAAATACAGAAATATACATGGGTAAATACAGGTAAAAGGTTAATAGAGCAAGTTCGGAATGCCCTCGAAATGAACCTATTTCCTTAGTTTGTTGCTGAAGGAACAAGTAGGGAGAAACTTGACCGGATCATGCACAGCGAGTATTTGGCCAAGGGGAAGCGGAGTTTTTCGAATATACAGGGTGCACTGTTTATACATGGTCATTCTTTGGCACAAAATGACGAGCACTTTCTAAAAGTCATCGAAAAAGGAAAGATAAAGCATATTTATGTTGGCCTCTTTGGTGATGAGCATAGTGATGGTAATAAAGCGATCAAGAGTAGAGCGTTAAGAATGACGCATAACCGTGCACAATCAAAACCTCTCAGGGTCACTTTTTATGACTCGGATTCAGCACGTGTTTGGAACTAAAGTGTTAACAAAAGCGTCAACCAGGACTCTCGCAAGCTCGCACTTATTAAGCGGGCGTTAAATCGCTATATCAGTGGCTCCTAAAAGGCCGCTCCTGGCCGAGAACTGCCGCACCAGTACCGGTATTGTCAGTTTTGATTACAACCTTCCCATCCCACTAACCCTCATAACCTCCCTAGTCACCGCATCATTCAATATCCCCCGTTTGGCTTCGATCAGCGTGAGCCAATCGCGGGCGCGGGTGATGCCGGTGTAGACCAGTTCGCGGGTGAGGATGGGGTTGGGCGTTTGCGGTAGCAGTAGGGCGGTGTGCTGAAACTCGGAGCCTTGGGATTTGTGTACCGTCATCGCGAACACGGTTTCTACCGCGTGCAGGCGGGAAGGCAGCACCCAGTGAATTGGGTTTTCTGCGTCACTGGTCGGAAAGGCGACTCTTAAGAGCGATCTTCCTGGCGCTCCTGATGAAGAGCGGGGATCAGGTACTGCCATTGTGATGCCGATATCGCCGTTCATTAGTTTTAGGCCGTAGTCGTTTTGGGTGACCAGCACCGGGCGGCCTTCAAACCAGCCTTTCTCTAATGTGTGGTCGTTGCCGAACAGCAGCTTTTCGCGGCGCAAGGTTTTAGCGATGCGCAGGTTTAAACCTTCTACCCCCCACGGTCCTTTGCGTAGCGCGCACAGCAGCTGAAAGCGGCTGTAAGCCTTAAGTACTTGCTTCGCCCAGGCATCGTAAATCTCACCGTTCTCTTCAAATGCCAAGGTGGTATCAGGCCTTTCACTCGCTAGGGTATTCAGGTAGTGCTGGTAGCCGGTGGGCGGTGCCATTGGCTCGCCCTTGAAATTGGTGCGGCCTTCGCCTGCGTTGGGAAAACGTTGCGGGCTGCCGGTGATCACCAGGCGCTCTAGGGCGCTGTCTTCGTTTTGTGCGTCTGGCTTCAACACTAAATGGTGCAGGTCGGCGTAGCCGTTATTCAGTACGCCATGCACGGCTTTGTGTTTATCCCGTTCCCGCAATGCCTCACTTAGCGGTTGGTTAATCGCCAGGGCGAGCTGGCCGATGCCGCTTGTTTCAGTAAAGCGGTGGCTTACCCGTAGCATGGTAATGGCTTGGTCCAGCGGCTGGCCGTCCGGGTCGATTAATGCTTCTGGCAGCGGGTGGTCGGTGAGTTCGGCTAGCCACTGCGCCGTGGCGGGTGTGTAGTGGGCAGCGTCGGCGCGGCGGCAAAGGTCACCTAGTACGGCGCCTGCTTCTACCGATGCCAACTGGTCTTTATCCCCCAGCAGCACCAGCTTGGTGCTGGCGGGCAGGGCGCTGAGTAGCGCCGTCATCATTTCGATATCCACCATCGAGGCTTCATCCACCACCAGCACATCCAGCGCCAGCGGGTTGGCGGCGTTGTTGCGGAAGTGGCGGGTGTCGGCGCGGGCGCCAAGTAGTCTGTGGATCGTAGTGACTTCTGTCGGAATTTCTATTGCGTTCGATGAAGAAGCGGCAGTGTGCTCACCTAATAGCGATTCCAACCTGCTAAGGGGGAGGTCTTTCACCTGCCCGGCGATGGATTCATTCAGCCGTGCGGCGGCTTTGCCGGTGGGGGCGGCTAGGCGAATGCGCAGCGGGTGGGCGTTGGGCTGGGCCAGTTGCAGGGTTTGCAGCAGGGCCAGCAGGCGTACCACGGTAGTGGTTTTGCCGGTGCCGGGGCCGCCGGTGATGATCGCGAAGGGGCTGCGGGCAGCAAGGGCGCAGGCGGTTTTTTGCCAATCCAGGGTGGTGGTGGCCGGAAATAGCGTATTTAGTGCGCTTTTGAGTAGTGGGCTATCCGCTTCATTACCGGCGCCAAGCCGGTTGGCAATTTCCTGGTGTAGGGTTTGTTCGAACTGCCAGTAGCGGCGTAGGTAGAGTTTGCTGGTGTTATCGCTGTGGCTTACCACCAGCGGCGTATTGCCGGGGCCGTCGCTGATCAGCGTGGGGTGGTTGAGCGCGGCCTGCCACTCAATTAGCGTTAGCGTGGCTAGCACATGGCTGGGCAGCGGCGGCGGGTCGTTCAGGTCGTCGCCTTCCGGCGGTAGCGAAAGCGCAAAATCCGGCGCTTCCAGCGTCGCGGCTATGTCCAGGCACACATGACCACGGCCAAGCTGGTGGCTGGCCAGCGCCGCGCCCAGCAACAGCAGCGGCGGGGCGTTCTGGGTTTCACGGTCCAGAAAGCGCACCAGGGCCAAATCCAGATCCCGCAGCCAGCCACGGGAAACCCAGCGCTCACACAGTAGGAATAGAGCCGCGGTGTCGCTTAGCGCAGGGTGCGGTTGGGTAGCACTGGCGGCTGATTCTGTCGGTGGTGTTACCGATGCGGTTGAATCAGGTGCAGCGGGCGGCGCGTCATCGGCGAACAGGTCAAGGTTCATGGAGTCGTTCTTGGAAGCCGTGTCTCGCTTACTCATGCCAGTGCCTCCTGGTGGCTTGCTGCTGACGCTGTTGCTGTGCCTGTAAACAGTGCATCCAGCGCTTCGATCAGCGCGACCGGCGCGGGCACGGCGTGTACGCCGCGGGCGGTGGTGCGGCTGCCGCGTAGAAATACCGTCATCGAGCCGCCCAGGTGTTGGTGCGGGTCGTAGTCGGGCAGGCGCGCTTTTAGCAGCCGGTGGAGGGCGAGCATATACAGCGCCGCTTGCAGGTCGTAGCGTTTTTCGAGCATGGCATCGCGCAGGGCGTCAGCGGTGTAGGCGCTGTCGTCGCTGCCCAGGTAGTTAGATTTCCAGTCGAGTACATAGAAGCGGCCTTCATGCTCAAAGGCGAGGTCGATAAAGCCCTTGAGCATGCCGTTGAGGGTGTCGGCATCCAGTACGGGGCGTGATACCCCTGGCAGTAAGTGGTCACTGACCAGCTCATCCAGCTTGCGCGTTTGTACCTGGTGCGCGGCAAACCAGAACTCCAGTTCTACCTGATAGCTTTCTAGTTCGCATAGCGCCACCTGGCTGCCTTCGCTGGGCTCTGTCAGGGACGGGGCCAGTGACAGAGAGTGAGGCAGGGGAAGCGGCGTGGCGAGCAGTTCTTCCAGCCAGCCCGCCAGGGTGTCGTGCCATGCTTGCCAGCCGCGCAGCTGCACGCGCCGCCGCAGCATGTCTTCCCGGGCGGCGGGGTCTTTCAGCGCACTGTTAAAGCCTAGCTGGCCCGCCCACTCCAGCAATCCATGCAGGAAGGTGCCGGGGCCAGGGCCACGCGGAAAACGGTGCAGGTGAAACGCTTCGGTGTTGATGGCGTTGTCGTGGGGTTCATCCAGCACTTCCAGGGTGGTGGCTTCCTGGGGGGTGGTGGGTTCCGGCGTGGGCGTTGGCTGCGCCGCCCCTGGCATCGTTTCAGAGACGGCCCCAGAGGTGCGCAGCGCCGAGTAGCTGGCGATCCACCACTGTTCACGGGCGGGGCGCAGCGGGGTGCGGGCGTGGCCCAGTGCCTGCTGTTCCGGTGCGGGGGTGAAGCGCAGCGCGGTGGGTTCCGGGGCGTCACTTAACGCGATATCGCTGCCTTTCACCAGTTTGCCTAGCGCGTGGGTGAACGCGCTGGGGGCAATGGCCTTGCCGCCGTTGATCAGGTGGCCGATGGCGCTGTTCTCGCTGCCTTTCAGCGGCGCCAGCCCCAGCCAGGTGGCGTGGCGGGCGCGGGTGAGTGCCACGTAGAGCTTGCGCAGGTCTTCGCCCAGGCGTTCGCGGTCGGCGGTGGTAAGCGTGGCTTCATCGGCGCTCAGGCTGAGTTGCAGCGTGCCTTCGCTATCGTGCCAGCGCAGCGGCAGGTCGGTGTCGCTGACCGAGCGGTGGTTGGCGATAAACGGCAGGAACACCAGCGGGTACTCCAGCCCCTTGGATTTGTGAATGGTCACGACCTTGACCAAGTCGGCATCGCTCTCCAGGCGCAGCTTGTGGCTGTCGCCGTGGCTATCCGGGTCGGCAATGGCTTCGGCTAGAAAGCGAATCAGCGCGTGTTCGCCATCCAGCTCTTGGCTGGCGTGCTGCAGCATTTCGCCCAGGTGGAGCAGGTCGGTTAGCAAACGCTCACCCTCGGCGAACTCCCCCAGCAGCCGTGCGGCGATATCAAAATCGACCATCAATCGGCGTACCAGCGGCAGCACGCCCTGGCGCTGCCACAGGCGGTGGTAGTCGCTGAACTGCTCGACCCGCGCTTCCCAGGCCAGCTCGCTCTGGTTGAGGTAATCGAGTGCTTCAAGGCTTAGCCCAAGGACCGGCGTTGCCAGGGCGGCGCGCAGCTTGGCTTCCGCTTGGCGCGAGTTGGCCTGGGGCTCGGCGCAGGCGCGCAGCCAAATGGCCAGCTGCGGGGCGATGGGGGAACTGAACACCTTGTCGTGATCGGAAAGGTAGACGCTCTTGATGCCCCGGCTGGCCAGTGCCAGCCGAATCGCCCGCGCTTCCTGCAGGCCGTTGACCAGCACGGCCATGTCCGAGGGGGCCAGCGGAGTGAGTGATTGCTCTCCACTTCTCACACTGCTATCGCCCGTCGCACTGTTATCGACCGCCTTAGCAAAGCCTGCTTGCTGTTGGCGGCCAGCTTCCAGAAGCGCTGCCATGTGCGAGGCGCAGCGCTCGGCCATCTCCGTTTGGTAGGTGGTTTTGGAGAGCGGCTCGGCGCTTTCCAGTGGCCACAGGGTCATCGCGGGTACCGGCTTTCCTTTGAGCACCAGCGTGTCGCTGGTGCCTTTGGCGTTGACGGGGTTAAACGGCAGCGGGTTGTCGCCACCTTCTGCGCGGAACAGAAAGGCCCCGGCGCTATGCTGGTCGGCGTAGTGAAAGCAGTGATTGACCGCCGCTACCATGGCGCGGCTGGAGCGAAAGTTGGTGCCCAGCGTGACGTGGCGGCCATCGGCGTCTTGGCGGGCCTGCAGGTAGGTAAAGATATCCGCACCGCGGAATGCGTAGATCGCCTGCTTGGGGTCGCCAATCAGCAGGATGGCGCTGTCGCGGCGGGGCGTTGCGACGTCATACACGGCGTTGAAGATGCGGTACTGAATCGGGTCGGTGTCTTGGAACTCGTCGATCAGTGCCACGGGGAACTGGCGCTGGATCTGCGCGGCCAGGGCCTCTTTGTTGGGGCCTTGCAGGGCGCGATCCAGATGGGTGAGCAGGTCGTTGGGGCCCATTTCGGCGCGGCGTTCCTGTTCGCGCTCTAACCGGGCGCGGCACCACTGCACGGCGTGAATCAGCAGGTCGTTGCGTGGCTCGGGGAGGGCATCCAGTGCTTGCGGTAGCTGAGCCAGCGCTTCCCAGGCTTGCGGGCAGGGCGGTGCGCCTTCTTTCCAGATATCGGCCATGCCGTCGGGCGTCATGCGTTTCCAGGCGGCGTCGGTGAGCGCGGGGCGGTCGGCCTCCGTTTCGCACCATTCGCGTAGTGCGCCTAGCCAGTTGGCGCGGCTTTTGGCGTTGAAGCTCTGGCCCTTGAAGGCTTTGCGTGTGGCAGCGTCTTCCAGGGCGGGCACCAGCTCGTCCAGCCAGGCGGCCCAGGGGGCTTTGAGTTCGCTGAGTTGGGCGGTGCGTTCGGCCTGGGTAGCGGCCAGGGTCTCGCTGGGTTGGGGTTTTTCGTCGCCCAGCGCGTCGCTTTCTGGCAGTAACCGTTGCAGCGGAACGTGCAGGTCGTCCGGTGATTTCCAGTAGCGGGTGACAATGCCGAGGGCGTCGCTGTCCAGCGGGTAGTAGAAGCTGCGCCAGTAGTCGCGCACCACTTCTTGTTCCAGTTCGCGCTGGTCGTTCTCCAGGTTGAGAGAGAACAGGCTGCCGCTGTCGAAGGCGTGTTCGCGCAGCATTCGGTAGCACCAGCTGTGGATGGTGGAAACCGCGGCTTCGTCCATCCATTCAGCGGCCAGCGCCAGGCGCCGGGAGCAGGCGGGCCAGGTGGCTGGGTCGTATTGGTCGCGGAGCTGGAGCAGCAGTGGATCATGAGCAAGTGGCACGGAAGCAGGCCACTGCGAGGGCGCTGTGAACCCGTCCTTGGGCGCTATTTTTTCCATCTGACCGCCATGGATGGCGGGAATGCCGGAATCGTCTGGAACATTTTCCGGCCCTGGAAAAAGACCCTCTTCGTGACCTGCTTCCTTAGCATCTGGAGTCTCACGAAATACGTCTGCTGCTTCTACCAGCCGATTGCGTATCCGTTCGCGTAGCTCTTGGGTGGCGGCGTTGGTGAAAGTAACGACCAGGATTTCCGGTGGTGTGAGCGGGCGCAAAAACGCCGTGTCGTCGTCAACGCTGTGGCCGCCGAGCACCAACCGCACGTAGAGCAGCGCGATGGTAAAGGTTTTGCCGGTGCCTGCGCTTGCCTCTATCAGTCGGCTGCCGTGGAGCGGAAGGCTCAGGGGGTCAAGAGATGAGATAGAAGGCATGACGGTATCCCGAGCTAAATTCACTGGTCAGCACTGCATTGCGCTGGTGGGCAAGGCTTGTCTAGGGCTTATTTGAACACGATTAGGCAGGTGGGTAGAAGCCAGGTAATTCATGAAGGGAGTGGTTGGCCGAGTAAGGACACCTATATTTAATATCCTAGCAGTCTTAAAATTTTAAGTCTTAGTAAAAAAGCTTTGGTTGAAGTGCCTTGGGAGTGCTGAAAAATAGGTTTTATATTTTGAATATAATTTCAAATAAAATAGTGTTTAGAAGTACGGCTTGATAAGAGTGGTTTGATAAGGGTAGCTGGCATGCGTTTAGGCGGTTTATGTTTTTTATTTTATAAAGGTAGCGTAATAGGTCGCAGCCTTAAAATGTTTATAATTTCTTGAGCGGCTTTAGTTAATATACGCCCTCGGCGAACACAGAGAATAGTCGTGGCAAAAGGGATTTCTTTTTCGGCTATATCGACGATTGCCATTTTATTATGCTGTTTTTCGTGGCTAACCGCATAATCTGGCAAGATGGTGATATTGCCTGTCTGTAAAACGTGCACCTTGATCAGTTCGATATGATTTAGCTCGAAACCAATCCTGACATTTAAGCCCTTCTGAGATAAAGACAAGTCCAATGCACGACGGGTATGAAAGGTGGAGTCGAGCATGGTTAGCTCATAGGGCACGAGATCTTCAAGGTGGAGTGTTTTACGTTGAGCCAGGGGGTGTTCATGAGACATGGCCGCCTTGAACGGGGTGGTGAATTTTTCAACAATGCCAATATCCGGGTAAAAGTCATCATACATGGTGATCCCGAAATCGACCTGATCATTTTCAAGTGCTTGGTAAACCGCTTCAGCGCCTGAAATAAACCCCTTAAACTTGACGAGTGGGTAGGTGCTTTGAAAGTCGGCGATGGCGGGAAATAACCAAGCTCTGACGACTCCTTCTATGGTGGCATATCTCACTGTTCCCGCTGTTAAGCCATGAATATCGGCAATTTTAGCTCTGGCCAACTCCATTTCACGCATGGTGCGCTGCATGTGTAGCGCTAGAATCCGGCCTTCTTCTGTCAGTAACATTCCATCCGCGCAGCGATCAAACAGCGTTGTCTGAAAGCTGTGCTCCAGGTTTTGAATTTGGCGACTAATGGCCGAAGCGCTCACGTGGAGAGTGAGGGAAGCTTGGCGTATCGACCCTGTTTCCGCGACGGCCAGGAAGTACTTAAACATCGAAATCTGCATAGCTTTTCCCTGTTTTATTAGTAAAATCATGTGCTTATTTTGGTGTTTACATTTCGGCAACGCCTCGTGCTAACAATAGCGTTTTTCGCACACCCCAGCGCTTCCTATTCTCTACCTTACTGCAATGCAGTACTTAGGTATCTCTTGATAGCGGCAGCTGTGAGCTCAGTAAGCTATGTGCAAGCGTATGTGAAGACATAGGTGAAAACATAGCTTAAGGATAGTCGAGACGCTTGCTCAACACGGCTTGCTATAAAACTAATAAATAAAGCTAAAAAGAGATGTTGGCTTTGGCTCTACGCTTAAAGGTGACTTCAATGTTGACTGGAAAGAAACGCAAGTTGTTTTGGATAGTGCTTATATTGGCACTTATTGGAAGCTGGCTTCCCTATTTTAATATTCTTAATGAACTGGTTTGGATCGGTCCACTCTCTCTTCCGCTAGCCTGGGTTTTAACCTGTAACGTGGTGTTGACTCTCTGTGCAATTGCACTTTATCCGCTTTACTTCAAACCGCTTTCTGAACGTATCGACGAGTTTGAACGTCAGGAGGGCGGGCATGAATAGTACAGCCGTCACTATCATTATACTGATCGCGTTTATCGCTATTTTTGTCGCGATATCTCTGCGTGCTCGGCAGCATAATGCGTCTACGATTGACGACTATGTGGTTGGTGGCCGCTCCATGAATACCGCGTTGCTGCTGATGTCCATGGGGGCGACGTATTTCTCCACGTGGACGCTGTTGGGCTCCTTCGGTGTCTATTATCGGGAGGGAATCTGGTTTGCGGGGTTTACCACTTGGGCGATTATCCAAGGCAGTGTGTTTATTTGGCTGTTTGGTACGCGCATTTGGTATATCGGGAAACGCTTTAACTTCATTACCCCTGGGCAAATGGTAGAGCACTATTATTCAAGCCCTGCGCTTCGTTTGCTGTTTTCTATTGTCGGTATTATCGCGTTAGTGCCGGTAATGCTGATTCAAGTAACCGGCAGTGCCAGGGCGCTGGAAAGCCTCACCGATGGGGCTATCCCGTATGTGGTAGGGGTTATTATCACAGCGGCAGTGGTTGGTTTCATTGTGCTTTGGGCTGGCTTTAGGGGCACGGCATGGGCGGATGCCTTTATGGGCACATTCTTCGCGACAGTGCTGGTGTTTACGGCGGTATTTATTGTTGGCAAAGCGGGTGGTTGGTCGTTTTTGCAGAACGTGGCCGAAGTAGAGCCACAGCTGTTGACCAACAAAGGTAACCCGGTGGCGATGCTGGAGTTATGGGTTGGTCTAAGTTTCGGGGCATGGGCTTTGCCGCATATGTGGCAAAAATTCTACTCGGCTCACTCCGCCAAAGTACTGGGCAAAGTGGCTATGTTTACCCCTTTCTGGAACTCCTGGATGATGGCGTGCATTCCCCTGGTGATCGGGATTTCGGCCAATATTCCTGGGCTGGTACCTGGAGCAGCAGAAAACAGCGATGCCATTCTTCCCCTTATCTTTGCGGAATATGCACCCATCCTCGGCTCATTTGTGGTCGCAGGTATCCTCGCAGCTGCTATCTCAACTATCAACAGTCAGCTTCTCTCCTCCGCTAGCCTGGTAGCTGAAGACATATGGCGGCGGTTCTTTGACAAAGATATGAGCGAAAAACGCTTACGCCTCGTCAATAAAACGGTGGTCGGCTTGATCACCAGCATTGTGCTTGTACTTGCCCTTAGCCCCACCGGGGCCGGTTATCTAGTGCCGGTCGCTTCACTGGGCTTCAGCCTTGGCTTGCAGCTGGTACCCACCGCTTTGGGCATGCTCTATTTCCGCTGGATTACGCCTGCGGGTGCTTTAACCGGGCTGGTGCTGGGTGTCATCACGCTGTTCTTAAGTGCTGCCACCGATTTCACACTGTTCTTCGGCCCTGGCATTAGCGCCATCATTGTGAATTTCCTGTTGGTCATCCTTGTTAGTCGTTTTACCCAGCCCGCGCTATTGAGCGGCGATAATGACTACCATGCTCTGTTTGCTCAGCTTTATGGCAAACAACCTACAAAAAAGGTAACTGCAAATGCAATCAGCTAAAAAAGTAGCCGTCGTACAGGCGGGGTCTATTCCGTTCGAGCCGCTTCAGACTGCCGAAAAAGGTGCCGGCTTGATCAGCGAAGCCGCCGCTGAAGGCGCGACCGTAATCGTGTTCCCTGAAGCTTTTTTAGGTGGCTACCCCAAAGGTGCCAGTTTCGGAAGTCCTGTAGGCAAAAGGACGGAAGAGGGACGTGATGAGTTTCTTCGCTATTATCGAAGCGCTATTGACCTTGATGGACCTGAGCTAACCCTGATTATCGATGCTGCTCAAGCGCATAATATTTTTGTGGTATTAGGAGTGATTGAACGCACGGCCTATACCCTCTACTGCTCGGTGCTTTATATAGACCCTGAGCATGGTTTAGTGGGTAAACATCGCAAACTTATGCCTACCGGCGGTGAGCGTGTTATCTGGGGGTTCGGCGATGGTTCAACGTTGCCGGTTTTCAAGACCGGCGTAGGCACGGTAGGCGCGGTCATTTGTTGGGAGAACTATATGCCCATGATGCGCTCGGCCATGTACAGCAAAGGGGTTGATGTTTACTGCGCCCCGACCGCCGATGACCGCGATACCTGGATAGCCAGCATGCAACATATTGCTCTTGAAGGGCGCTGCTATGTTCTTAGTGCTTGCCAGTACTTGACCCGCGGCGATTTTCCGGATGACTACGACTGCCTGCTTGCACCTGCAAACGAGCCTGAAACGGTGCTCATGCGCGGCGCCAGTATGATCGTGAGCCCGATGGGTGAAGTCCTTGCTGGTCCCTTATTGAATGAAGAAGGGATTCTATATGCGGATGTTTCCAACGACCTTATCGTGCGTAGCAAGCTCGATTTTGATCCCGTCGGTCACTACGCACGCCCCGATGTATTCAGCCTGCATGTGGACACGGAAGCGAAATCGCCCGTTAGAAGTGACTGAGCATATTTAAGCTTGCTATGAAATTAACTCATTAGATGGCTGTTTCATGTACGACTGGTTAATACACTACTGAAACAGTCATCTTTGAGATGGAGTATTGCTATGACGTTTCATATTGACTATCCCAGAGTAGTGCCGGAGCGGCGGCCTGCTGGTCATGAGCCTGCGGCCCCTCGCCACACTTTGCGTTGGACAAGACCGGTAAACCAACTTTGCTGTGTTTATTACGCCATTCAGGGGCGTGAGCTTGGTTGGCATGATCAGGCGGCATTTTTCAGTCGTATCAAAGACTCCTTTAGCATTGACTGTGCGCCTGAAGCCCACGAAACGCTTCGTTTTATCGATGAGGCAGGTTATACCAATGCCGTACTGGTCGCATACTGGACTGACCCCTCGGCCTATATGGCGTGGCAACGCGATGCTGAGTTTATTCAGTGGCTCGAGGAGCCTCAGCGCACTAACGATGAGTTCGGTTATTGGCGGGAAACCATTCATGTGCATTATGACCGCCATGAAACCATCTACTCAGAAGGTAACTATCGGATAGGCCTGGGGCGCTGTCCTGACACTCAGGTGGTTCCCATGACCACCAACGGCTACTTTGGCGCAGCTCGCGACCGCTTTCCGGTTTCGGCGGTGGATCCATTGGTGAGCACCTTTAACGTTAAGATGCCTACACCAGGAAGCAAAAAGACACTCGGACGACGTCTGTTTGCCCAGGTGCCTCATAACCTGACCTCAATCCGTTCCGGTCAGTACTGGGGAGAGGCGAAGCAGGAGCAGTTTGAGGACTACGAGGAGTCGTTGCGCCCCAAGTTGATGGAGGGCATGAACTACCTGCTCGACAATAAGGAGCAGACAGGTACGCTCTGCTTAAGGGTAATGTCAAACCTCGACGATAACGGGGACGAGCGCTACGAAACCTCGGTACACGCTTACTTTGCCTCGTTGGAGGAGATGGAAAGCTGGGCCAGCTCTCACCCTACTCATAAGACCATCTATGACCATGCCATTGCTAAAAACAGGCAATACGGAAAAAAACGCGAAGTGGTGACCTGGCACGAAGTCTTTCTGCTAAACGAAGGCGTGCCATTTGAATATATTAATTGCCACCCTGGAACCGGCGTATTGCCATTCTGCACGCTTTACGAGCGTTTTTGATCATTGAGTCTTGGATAATTGAAGGTTGATCGTTGAGTTGTTACTCCTTGCAAAGCAATGCAGCGCGTTGCTGATCACTTATGTTTTTACGCATAAGTATATGGGGTTAGCTCAAGCACATTGATGTGGGCGCTGTATGGCGGCCGCATCACCTGCTAATCTTACCGGCTAGCCACTTTTGGCGATCTGTTTACGCTGACGATGAGATTCCATGCTGACCTCGCTGCTGGATAATGACTTCTATAAAATCACGATGCAGAACGCCGTGATTAAACGCTTTCCCTATGCCCAGGCGCGTTACGCCTTTATCAATCGTGGCGAGCACGAGTTTCCTGAAGGATTCGGCGCTGAGCTTCGCCATGAAGTCGATAAGATGGCGAGGCTTCGTCTGAGTGATGAAGAAAAACGCTATCTCGAAATCACGTGTCCTTATCTTGACCCTACCTATCTCGACTTCCTGGCTGGGTTTCATTACGACCCCGCTGAGGTCATCGTTGAGCAGCAGGGTAGCGATCTTTCAGTGATTATCGAAGGGCCTTGGTACCGCACTATTCTTTGGGAAGTGCCGCTGATGGCGTTGATCAGCGAGCTTTGGTATCGATTGCGCGGTGTATCGATTACTCACGAGGCCGATGCGATGATTGAGCAGCGTGCCCAGGAGAAGATCGAACTCTACCGCCGTTTAGGCCTTAAAATTGCTGAGTTTGGCACTCGGCGGCGCTTCTCTTCTGACGTTCACGACCGCGTAGTAGGCGCGCTTAGTCACCATGGCGGCGAGGCATTCAGTGGCACCAGCAATGTGCTGATGGCCATGCGGCACGGCGTTAAGCCGATCGGTACCCATGCCCATGAGTGGTTTATGTTTCATGGTGCCCGCTTCGGTTTCAAAATGGCCAACAGCCTTGCACTCGAGCATTGGGTGGATGTATACCGCGGTGATCTGGGTATCGCCTTGACCGATACGTTTACCTCGCGAGCCTTTTTTGACAGCTTCGATAAGAAGTTCGCCAAGCTATTCGATGGCGTGCGCCACGATAGCGGTGACCCTATCGATTTTGCTTCCCAAACCATTGCGCACTATGAGCGCTTGGGTATCAATCCGCTGAGCAAGACGATTATCTTTTCTGATGCGCTTACGCCTGAGAAGGTCGAGCGCATTCACGCTTTTTGTGAGGATCGCATTGGAATGGCATTTGGCATCGGCACCAACTTTACCAACGATGTGGGGGCCGAGCCGATGAACATGGTGATCAAAATGGTCGAGGCGCGCCCAGAAGGGCAGCAGTGGCTGCCGGTGATCAAGCTTTCTGATGTGCCGGACAAGCACACCGGCGACCCTGAGATGATCTCGTTGGCGAAGCGGGTGCTCGCGGTTGGTCGGAAGGTCTAATCCTTTACCGCACGGTGCAGCGGCGCATAAAGGGCTTCAGTCAGCGTGGCAAAACTGTGCCCCAGGGTTTGCTCATTAAATAGCCGCTCAAAGCTTGGCCATTGATGGGAGAGGTAGGCACTTTGGGCGACTTCGCCGGTTTGAAAGCGGCCCCCTTCGTAGGCGGTTTCGGCGGCGGCGTAGGCGTCGCTGTCGGGTTCTGATTCTGTCGTGCCTAGCTTGGCCAGCCAAGCGAAAGCCGCCTGGGGGGCCAGAGGAAGCGGGGTTTGCATGCCATCACACCATGCGCTGAGCAGGGCTTCTAGCTGGTAGCGGGCATTCTCGGCGTCTAAAGGCTCAAGCCTAACATGGCCCGCTTTCGAAAGTAGCTGGGTGGTCATTGGGCGTTCTACATTGCCCGCTAGATGCGCTACCCAGGGGCGCAGTAGATGCGTCCAGCGGTATTGACCACGGCCGCGCCCTTGGCTGATTAGGCTGCTGCTGAGTAGCAGCAGGCGGCAGCGGTTGCCCGCATCATCCTGGCGTAATTCTCCCAGCCAATCTTCCAGTGTTACTCGCCCTTCAGCTGTTTCAACAACATGCACCGCCTGTGGCGCTGCTACCACGTGTGGCCACTCTTGCAGCGCCTCTTCGTAGGCGCCAAACAGTGCTTCCATTGGCTCGGCTAGTGCTTCGCGCATCCGCTCGCCAAAGGCGCCCACCGCCAGCACACCCTGGCCTTTGAAGCGCTCCAGTTCTGCATGCAGCGCTTCCATTCTTGGCTGGCCATTATCCACGGCGTGGCGCTGGGCGGCGATTAACTGATCCTGCAACTGCCAGTTCTGTAGTCCGTCTAACGTGAAGGGTTCAACATCCAGCTGGGTGAGTTCTTCCTGCTCGAAGTAAACGCCCAGGCGGGTATTGAAAAATGCCTTGGCCGGTTCGCGTAAAAAGCTGCCCAGTTGGGCCAGGGTAAGCGTGCCTTGCTGCTCACTGTCTGGCCCGAGTTTTGATGTTTGTGCCCTTTGGGAGCTTTCGCCGCTTGGGGCATGCAGTGCGTGCCACTCGTGGGCGTATGTAAATAACCGTGCTTGGGCGGGGGAGTCGCTGGCTTGTTCGGTAAAGTAGCGGCGGCTAAAGGGCTGTAACGGGTGCTGGGTGGTTAACGCTTCCAGCACTGGCTCGCCATTTTGCGTATGCCAGCCCGCTTCAAGATGATCGCGCAACTGGCCGACCAGCACCGAGGGCGGCATGGGGTTGTTGTCAATCTGGCTGCGGCCAACCCAACTGATATAGAGCTGCTGTCGGGCGGAGAGTAGCGCTTCCAGAAACAGGTAACGGTCATCTTCCCGCCGGGAGCGGTCGCCGGGGCGGTAGTCGCTGCCCATCAAATCGAAATCCAGCGGTGGCTGGGAACGCGGGTACTCGCCGTCGTTCATGCCCAACAGGCAAACACGTTTGAAGGGGATCGCTCGCATGGGCATTAGGGTGGCGAAGTTGACCGCACCGGCCAGAAAACGCTGAGAAAGACTGTGCTCATCGATCTGCCCCAGCCAGTGTTCACGCACCATGGAGAGCGGCAGAGGATCATAAAGCTCCGCTTCTTCTGTGCTGTCCAATAACTGCTGCAGCGCGGTTTCAAGCTTGGTGAGCATGACGCTCTCTTGGGCGTCATCGGTCAGAAAATAGGTCTCTAATAGCTCGCGCAGCCTAGCCACCCAAGTGGCGGTATCGGTGGGCTGGCAGAAGGTTTCCCAACTGTTTTCCAGTTTCTGTAACAGATTTGCCAAGGGGCCCGCCAGTGATGCCTCCAGCCCGCCAATATCATCAAAGGGCTCGATGCCTTGCCAGGCGTCGGCACTGCCGACGGTGTAGCCCAACAGCAGGCGACGCAGGCCAAACGCCCAGGTGTTTTGGGTTAGTCCTTCGGGTAGGTCCAGCCGGGTACGCTGCTGTTCGTTCAGCCCCCAACGAATGCCCGCGCCTTCAATCCAGCGGCTCAGGGTGGGCAGGTTGTGCTCTTCAATGCCAAAACGCGCCCGCAGTGCCGGGACTTCCAGGAGGTCTAACAGGTCGCTCACCGAGAGGCGCAGCTCCGGCAGACGTAGCAGCTTTTCCAGCGCAATCATCAATGGCAGTCGGTGGCGGCTGGCTTGATCGGAAAGCGTGTAGGGAATATAGCGCGGGTCGTCGGGTTTCGAGTGATAGCTACCGAAAGCGGAACGGTACTGACCGAACACGGCTTCGATGTGCGGCGCGTAGCGGTCAACATCCGGCACCATGACAATGATATCCCGTGGGCGCAAATCCGGGTCGGCGCTGAACGCGGCCAGTAACTGGTCGTGAAGAATCTCCACTTCGCGCTGGGGGCCATGGGCGATATGAAACACGATGGAGTCATCGCTGGCCGGGTCTAATGCGGGCCAGTGGGTTTGCGTTTCAGCTACCGGACGCAGCTCGCGGATATCGTCCTGCAATTGGCTAAGCAAACAGTTGTGCTCGTCGCTGCTAAACGGCTCGAACATATCGATACGCAGCGCCTGTTGTTCAAACAGGGTTTGGTAGTTGCCCGAATTGTCGTGCTCGTCTAACAAGCGTAGGTAGTCGCGCCCTTGCTTACCCCAGGCGGCTAGCAGTGGCTGGGCGTGCAGGTGTAGGGCATCGCTGGCGTCACCGGTGCCGAGCACGTCCAGAGCATCGGGCATGCCTGCTTTTCGCTTCTGACGGTAACGGCTGGCGCGGAGCAGGTCTTTATGCTCGATAATATCCGCCCAGTAGAACTGGCAGGGGTTGTGCACGCACAGCACGATCTGGCAGCAGCGTGACAGCGCCGCCAAGGCTTCCAAAGTCTGTTGTGGCAGTGATGAAATACCGAAAATAATCAGTCGTCGCGGCAGGCCGTTCGGGCAGGCTTGGCCTTCTAGTTGCTTGGCAGCGTCTAGAAAACGACTATGTACCTGGGCGCGGCTGCTGTTAAGGCCCGCGTTGCCTTGGGTGTTGGCCACATCGTCGCGTAGGGCACGCCATAAAGCGGGCTGCCATAGCTGATGCGCCTCCAGCGGGCGAAATTCGCCGCGGGCGGTGATCAGCACATCGTTGCCTTTTGCCCAGGCGTCCAGCCAGTCGGCGCGATAAACTTGATACTGGTCAAACAGATCCGCCAGTCGTTCGGCAAGCTGATAGTGCTTGCGCTGGTCGCGATCGACTTCTAAAAAGCGCGCCAGCGGTGCGAAAGCCTCTTGCTCGGCAAGGCTGGGCAGCAGACGCAGCAAGCGCCAGATTAAGCGAGATTTATCAAACGGCGAGGTTTCGGGAACTGCTTCTTTGTCTGCCGTCGTGTGGGTCAATACAGTGCGGTAGGCCTGCCACAAAAAGCGCGCAGGCAGCGTAACGTTCAGCGCCGCTGCTATGCCCGCACCGCCTTGGGCGGGGTCTTCCGCCAGCGCCAGCTTTAGCCACTGCCCAATGCCGTTGCTCTGCACCAGAATGGTTTCATTTTCCAGCGGTGCCAGCGGGTGCTGTCGCATCCACGCCACCGCCAAGCCGCGCAAATCTTCCAGGCGATTGGCGTGCACCACCATAAAGCCCGGCGTTAACGGCGTTTGTGAGAGCAGCGAGTTTGCAGACATGTACAGTGTTCCTTAATGTAGGGTTCCTTCACGGCAGGGTCGAGGCGGCTAAGTGTATGGTGCCATAAGTTAATCATCTTGCGGGATGCGATATATATCGCCAAGCTATGCGGATACCGTGAACAACGCTAAGAGAGAACCCTATGACCGAGTCATCACAAAACGCCCGCCGTCACTCCTCCAAAGTGGTGGATGGCCCTGGCAAAGCCGCCAGCCGCGCCATGCTGCGCGCAGTGGGCTTTAACGATGCCGATTTTAAAAAGCCCCAAGTAGGCATTGCCTCTACCTGGAGCATGGTGACGCCGTGCAATAGTCATATTAATGAGCTGGCTGAGTTTGCCCGGGATGGCGCTGATGCTGGCGGTGGTAAAGGTGTAATTTTCAATACCATCACCATTTCCGATGGTATTGCCAACGGCACCGAGGGCATGAAGTATTCGTTGGTGTCACGAGAGGTAATCGCCGATTCCATTGAAACGGTGGCAGGCTGTGAAGGCTTTGACGGCCTGGTGGCCATTGGTGGCTGCGATAAGAATATGCCGGGTTGCCTGATGGGATTGGCGCGATTGAACCGACCCAGCGTGTTTGTTTACGGCGGCACTATTATGCCCGGAAAAGGGCACACCGATATTGTCTCGGTCTTTGAAGCCATGGGTGCCCACTCCCGCGGTGATATCGATTTGATCGAGCTTAAAAACATCGAAGAAACCGCCATTCCCGGGCCCGGCTCCTGTGGGGGTATGTACACCGCCAACACCATGGCGTCTGCCATTGAGGCGCTGGGCATGAGCCTGCCGGGTAGTTCGGCGCAGAACGCTATCTCTCAAGAGAAGCGCGACGACTGCAAAGCAGCTGGTGAGGCGGTGCTGGCGCTGCTGGCTGACGATATCAAACCCTCCGATATCATGACCCGGGAAGCGTTTGAGAATGCGATTACCGTGGTAATTGCTTTGGGCGGCTCCACCAACGCGGTGCTTCACTTAATCGCCATGGCGCGCACCATTGACGTTGAGTTAACCCTTAACGACTTTACCGAGATCGGCAAACGTGTGCCGGTACTTGCCGATCTGCGCCCCAGCGGCCACTACATGATGAGCGAGCTGGTGGCGATTGGCGGTATTCAGCCAATGATGAAAATATTGCTGGATGCGGGCCTACTGCACGGCGACTGCCTGACGGTGACTGGCAAAACATTGGCAGAAAATTTGGCGGATGTGGCGCCTTACCCTGCAGAGCCGCCAATCATCGCTTCATTGGGTAACCCGATTAAATCAGAGAGCCATCTGCGCATGCTTTATGGCAACCTGGCACCGGAAGGCGCGGTGGCCAAAATTACCGGCAAAGAGGGTACGCGCTTTACTGGTTCTGCGCGGGTGTTTGGTTCTGAAGAAGAGGCTCAGGCGCGGATCAATGATGGAACCGTGGTGGCTGGTGATGTCGTGGTTATTCGCTATGAAGGCCCGAAAGGTGGTCCCGGTATGCGCGAAATGCTCACACCAACATCTGCCATTATGGGCCGTGGCCTAGGTAACGACGTGGCGTTGATTACCGATGGGCGTTTCTCTGGCGGCAGCCACGGTTTTGTGGTCGGCCATGTGTCGCCTGAAGCGTTCGACGGTGGTCCGCTGGCGCTGGTGGAAGATGGCGACACTATTACCATTGACGCCGAAGCGGACACAATCGATGTGGATGTGTCTGACGACGAGCTAATTCGTCGTCGCGCTGCCTGGCAGCAGCCTGCACCTCGCTATACGCGAGGCGTGCTCGCCAAGTATGCCCGTCAGGTTAGCTCCGCTAGCACCGGCGCAGTCACTGATGGGGATGCTTAATCCTGTTTTAGGCTAATTGCTGGCGGCTTATTGTGGCTCTTCATCTTTAAACGCTTTTAAGCCGCCTTCAATATTGACGACCTGGGTGTAACCGAGCTGCTGCAGTGTGTCGGCGGCTAATGCGCCACGGTTACCTCCAGCGCAGTGGCACACAATCGGCGTATCTTTATCAGGCACTGCCTCCAGGATACGCATTTCTAAAGTGCCACGGCTGATATTCACAGCATTATCGATATGCCCCTGCTCAAACTCCTCTTTATCGCGTACATCCAACACTAAATGTCCTTCAGCGATGCGTGCTTTGGCTTCGTTGGGGGAGATTTGCGTTGTACGTTGTTTTGCCGCCTCGGCAAGGCGTAAGAACTCGTCAGAATGGGTAGCCATTAAGAGCACCTTAAGTCGTTGAATATGTCACCACTGATCTTGGTAAGCTGTCATCCTAATGTCAATCGACTCATCTAAACTGTTGATTTTGGCTAACACCCTTTTTCTTACATGATGATTCAAAAATAAGGAGCCGGCGCTATGTCGGAAATATCGCACCCTCGCGCTCGGGTAAAAGAAGTCTTCCTCGCTTTTCTACTGCTGGGGCTGACTTCGTTCGGTGGCCCGATAGCGCATTTAGGCTATTTTCGCACTGAGTTTGTAGCACGGCGTAAGTGGCTTACCGAGCAGGCCTATGCCGATCTAGTGGCGCTTTGCCAGTTTTTGCCGGGGCCCGCGAGCAGCCAAGTGGGGTTTGCCCTGGGATTAATGCGCGCAGGCCCATGGGGGGCTGCGATGGCGTGGCTGGCGTTTACGCTGCCTTCCGCCATTGTGCTGGTGCTGTTTGCCTTCGGCGCGGCGGTGCTGGATGGCCCGATTGCCAGCGGTATTATTCATGGCCTAAAAGTGGTGGCGGTGGCCATTGTGGCCCATGCGGTGTGGGGCATGGCGCGCAATCTTTGTCCGGATAAAACCCGTGCGGGCATTGCCTTGGCGGCGGTGTTTACAGTGGTAGTAGTGAGTGGCCCCTTGGGCCAAGTGGCAGCCATTGTGTTGGGGGGGCTGGTTGGATTGGCGTTATGTCGCGATAGCGCTGCGGCCACGAACAGCGAGCCGCTGCATTTTCCAGTCTCTCGCCGCGTAGGAAGCATCGCGCTGGGGCTATTCGCCGCGCTGCTGGTGCTACTGCCGCTACTGGCAGGCAGTGCTATATGGTTAGCGATTGCCGATGCGTTCTACCGTTCCGGCGCACTGGTGTTTGGTGGTGGTCATGTTGTGCTGCCGCTACTTGAAGCCGAAGTGGTGCAGTCGGGCTGGATAACGCCGGATCAGTTTTTAGCGGGCTATGGCGCGGCGCAAGCGGTGCCGGGGCCACTGTTTACCTTTGCAGCTTACTTGGGTGCGCTGCTACCCGGCATCAACGGGATATTGGGTGCGTTGTTAGCGTTGGTGGCAATCTTTATTCCGGGTTTTTTGCTGTTAGTCGGTGTGCTGCCATTTTGGAATCAGTTTCGTCAGTGGGGCAGCGCCCAGGCGCTAATGCGCGGTGCTAACGCGGCGGTCGTGGGTATTCTAGGTGCGGCGCTTTATCAGCCTGTCTGGACCAGTGCGATTATTGGGCCTTACGAGTTTGTGCTGGCGCTCACTGGCTTTTTGCTATTAACCATCTGGAAGCTGCCCGCTTGGGCGGTGGTCGCCATCGTGTCCTTCGGGGGAATTGTGATTGCGCCGTAGGTGGTTATCCATACGAAGTAGGAGGTAGCTTTAGCTCGCGACGATATTGGTATAAGAAATAATATAAAAACTATTATCAGACCGCCGAGTGGCGGTCTGTTGCTAAATGGGCGCTAAGAAAGCAGGTGAGTAGCTGCTATGGCGCCTCCAGCTCTAAGGTGCGACGTAAGACATTGAGTTCGTCAACGCCTAGATGCTCAAGCCTACCGGCGAGCAAATCGCTAATTTTCTGAACGGGAAGCCCAGCCCGGCGGGCTATTTCTCGGCTTCCAAGGTCTGATACTGCGATCAGACGCGTGATAATACGCATTAAGCGCGTACGTTTTTCTAGTTCCCTGACATCGAGGTCAGGGCTGCATCGCGGAGGATCTAGCTGTTCCGCATTCGCAATTGCGCGTGCCGTACTCATGTGGCTCCAACAGTCTGAAATGACAAACACACAATGCAGCCAACTGATGCGCATTTCAATGCCTAATTTGATGAAAATTTCACTACGTCGGGAAAGCCCGCAAACGGCCTAGCTCTGGTAAACTATGCGACTTCCTATTTTTCTGTGTATCGGTGTCGATGCACGCTGCCTTTTCGCATTTTTGTCTCGCTTTTATAGGCCGTTGGGCCGAGGAGTTTTGCATGTCGTCGAACAGCGCACCCAAGGTGGGCGTGATCATGGGGTCTAAGTCTGACTGGCCGGTCATGGAGCACGCAGTGGCGATGCTGGAGCGCTTGGGCGTGGCATATGAAACCCGCGTGGTGTCCGCGCACCGTACGCCTGATTTGCTGTTCGATTACGCTAAGAGTGCCTCTGAGCGAGGGCTGCAGGTGATTGTGGCGGGCGCTGGCGGCGCTGCCCATTTGCCGGGCATGGTGGCTTCTCAAACACCGCTGCCGGTACTGGGGGTGCCGGTAGAGTCGAAAGCATTGAAAGGCTTGGATTCGTTGCTCTCCATTGCGCAGATGCCTGGCGGCATCGCCGTAGGTACGCTGGCGATTGGTAAGGCGGGCGCCACGAATGCAGGCTTGCTGGCGGCGCAGATTGTTGGTTTGCAAGACGCAGCAGTGCGTAGTGCGGTAGAGGCATTCCGTACTGAACAAACCCAGAAAGTACTCGATAACCCTGATCCGCGCCCTGAGCCGGAAGCAGAATAAGGAAGCTTTCGATGAGCGGTAGCATTTCAAAAGGTACGGGCATGGCAACGCGTATTGGCGTATTGGGTGCAGGCCAGCTAGGCCGTATGTTGGCCCTGGCGGGCTACCCGCTGGGCAACCGTTTTACCTTCCTGGATACCACGGGTAACCCCAGTGCGGGGATCGGTGATGTGATCGTCGATCCCGATAACCACCACTTGGCGGAGTTTTTGGCTAAGGTCGATGTGGTGACCTACGAGTTTGAGCATCTACCCGTTGAGCTTGTGCGTGAAATTGAACAGCACAAGCCGGTCTATCCTAGTAGCCGTGCGATAGAGGTGTGTCAGAACCGGGTTGAAGAGAAGACACTGTTTGACCGCTTAGGCATTCCCACGCCTGCTTACCGTGTGGTTGAGAGCGCCGAACAGCTTGAAGCTGCCGCCCGTGAATTGGGTTGCCCGGTCGTGGCTAAGTCGGTCACTGAAGGCTACGACGGCAAGGGTCAGGCGGTATTGAAACAGCCCGAGCAAGCAGCCGCAGCGTGGAGAGATATCGGTCACTCGCAGTTGGTCGTTGAGGCATTTGTCGACTTCGTGCGCGAAGTTTCGATGATTGCGGTGCGCGGTCGCGATGGCCAAGTGGTGTTCTACCCCATGGCGGAAAACCAGCACGTTGATGGTATTCTGCGTTACTCCGTGGCACCGCTGCCAGATTTGGATGCCAGCGTTCAACAAACTGCCGATAGCTATATTCGCTCGCTGCTGGATGAACTGGATTACGTTGGCGTGCTGGCGCTTGAGCTGTTTCAAACCCGCGATGGCAGTCTGCTGGCTAACGAAATGGCGCCCCGTGTACATAACTCTGGTCACTGGACGATGGATGGCGCGGTGACCAGCCAGTTTGAAAATCATCTGCGTGCGATACAGGGATTGCCATTAGGCGATACCCAAGCGATTGCCCCCACTTGCATGATCAACGTGATTGGCCGTGAAGGCGATAATGCGGCGATCCTGGCGCTTGCTAATACCCACCTTCACCGCTATGACAAAGCTGAGCGTGCAGGCCGTAAGCTTGCCCACGTCAATATCCTCGCGGCTAACCACGCCGAACTGCTTGAAAAGGTGCGCGCTTGTAGCGTGCTACTGCCGGGGGCACCGGCCCCTGAGTTAAGTTTTGCTATCAAGCAGTAAGTTTGTATATCTGCCCGCTTTATATGCACCTCCGCCTTTGGATTAGTCACAAGGGCTGAGGTGCTTTTTCATTTTTGAGCTAAGTGGCTAAAACAGCGTTCATAAATTTTAACAATTGATGAAGTGCTAATGAGCAGCCTTTTACTTACCCTTGCCTTATCGCTTATTCGAAGGTTTTTCAGCGGATAGCTTTTAAATCATAGTTTTTTAAAATTTTCTTGGCATTGCAAAAATATATGGAAGTTTATGTATAACTCATCCGATGAGCAAACACACTCCCAGCGTCTGCGTAACGAAAAAATACGGTTGTTATATGGCAATATTTGGCAACCCGTTTGTGCAGGTATTTTAGGCGCTGCTTTATTAGTTTTTCTCATGTGGGAAATGGCTGATACGACTGTATTAGTTAGCTGGCTTATCGCAATACTGTTGGTTTATGGGCTACGTATAATAATAGCTGTCTACTTTTTACGCTCTTCTTCAGCAGAGCAACGACATCCACGTTGGCTGCGTATGTTTGTCCTTGCGGTCTTACTGACGGGATGTATTTGGGGCGCTGGCGGCGTACTGATGTTTGACGGCAACCAGCCTGAGCAGACGGCAGCCTTAGCTATCGTGCTAGCTGGTGTGGCGGCCGGTTGCGTGACGATGTTATCTGCTATTTGGTGGTTAGTTCTTTTCTTTATTTTACCTATTGCGATTCCACTTCAGCTATTGTTTATCTTCTCTAATGCTCCCACGCATACCATTATCGGCATTTTGCTAGGTCTTTTTGTATTGTTATTAATCGCAACTAGCCATCGTTTAGGTCGCCTGATCCATAACAATATTGAATTAAATCTTACTATGGCAGCCCGTGAAGCACAGTTACTTGAAAGTGAAAATCGCTACCTTTCAATTTTTAAACATTCCCCATTAGGTGTGCTGCATTTCAATCAACAAGGCTGTGTGACTGATTGCAATGAAAAATTGTTGGAAATGCTAGCGCTTGATCGTTCTAAATTATTAGGGTTATGCATTCTGAATTGTGAACATGCAGGGATTAAAACAGCGACGCAAAATGCGTTGAATAGAGGTGCTGGTTACTACGAAGGGACTTTTTCTGTGCTTTATGTTCCCAATAGCTCAGAAGGTACACCGGTACGAGCCTTCTTCAACGGTGTACACAGTGTGGACGATGAGATCGTAGGTGGTGTGGTCATTATTGAGGACTTCACCGAGCGCAAGCGCAACGAAGAGGTAATCTACCGTCAGGCATACTACGACGCGCTAACGGATTTGCCCAATCGACGCCTATTGATCGAGCGATTAGCAACGCTTTGCGATGATTCTCAAATAGAAAAGCAGGGCGGTCTGCTGATGTTTTTAGATATGGACCGTTTCAAATTGATTAACGATACCTGGGGGCACGCCACGGGGGATGATTTGTTGGTACAAGTGGCTCGCCGTTTGGAAGGCTGCCTATGCGAGGGCGATATAGTCGCACGGCTTAGCGGTGACGAGTTTGTGCTCTTAGGACTGTTTGAGGAGTGCTCCGAGCAAGTACTAGAGGCCCATGCAGAAGCCTATATGCGTGCGGTGCAACAGGCACTCTCACCACCCTACCGGCTGGCCAATCGCGAGGTAGAGGTAACGCCCAGCATTGGGTACACCTGTTTTACAGTTGCCGCCTGTGACCACGAAGAAGTGCTCAAACAGGCGGATCTGGCCATGTATCGTGCTAAAACAGAAGGACGCGCACGGCTATGTCGCTTTCAGCCCTGGATGCGTGAAGCAATGCATTAAGTCAATTGACCGCTAAGTAGCAGCCATAACGCGATTAACGCAAAGTGACCGGGGTACCACGCCAACCATAAGCGGCGGGGCATCACGACATTGACGGTAGGTATACGTTGGGCTGCACCCGCCGCTAGAATAAGCACTACCACACAAGTACCCACGGTAAACGATTTAGCCATATCGGATGCGTTCATCTGCCCGGCGATCCAGAGTACTGGAAAGGCCGCTAGCCCTGCCCATAGGCGTGCTTGGAAGTGATTTTCTGCCTGACTTAATGCGTGCATCGCAAACATCAGTAGCGGTATCAACAATAATCCGTTGTGGCCATACTCAACCCAGAATCCGAGCAAGTACCAAACCGTCACGCCGACAGCCGCGCCTGCCAATAACCAGGGTAAGCCTATTGTTTGCCGTTGATAGTGCTGCCAGCCCAGGCGTACCAGTGTGCCTAACGCAAGGCCACTGGCCAGGGTGAAGCAGACATTTAAGATAAACGCATCAGAGGCGCGAGGCATCATCATATAAGGTAGCTGGGCGACGAGGCCGATGACTAAAATGCGGCGTGAATAGCGTAGTGGGTTACGGGTATTGAACAGCCCGTGCCACGCTACCATGGCGGCAAACAGCGGAAAGGCGATGCGGCCAATCGAAGCACCCGCCCAGCCTAAATCCCAATCACCGGGCAGTACGTAACGAGTGAGGTGGTCAATGGTCATGGTAATCAGCGCCAGCCATTGCCCCCAGCCTGTCCAGTGGGAAGAGGGGCGCAAAGGCGCATCAGTCTCTGTTGCTACCGAGAGGGCCGCTGATTTTTCAACCATGGTACCTCCTTGTAGATTTCTATTATGGGGTAAAGACCCGAAATGCTCCCGCTAGTTCGCAGTCATTACTTCTTCAATTTAGTTGGTATAGACCGGCTTACCTAACGCCCATACTTGGTCAATCGCCCAGCGGCCATCTGCAAGTACAATAAAATCTGCATCGCTACCGGCCATCAGGCGACCTTTATGGGGCAGCTTTAATATGTCGGCAGCGGATGTGGCTGCACAGCGCAGTGCATGCTCGAAGGTGATTTTGTGCTCATTGATACACTCCCCCAACACTTCAAATAGGCTGCTTAGTTTACCCGGTTTTAAGCCGATAAAACGGCGCTGGTCATCAAATTGCGGTAATGATGCGTTGGCATCAGATGAAAGGCTGATGCGTGCTGGCTCAATGAGGGCGTGCAGCGCGCGGGCTACCGCTTCTGCTGCTGGTACTTCACCACTCGCCAGTAGTTCAGGCGTGGTGCTCGTGGTGAAATCAATGCGGCCACCTTCGCGGGCAAAGCGCAAACCATCTTCAAATAGCGCTGGGGTGCGGTTGATATGGGTAGGGTAGAACTGCGCAAGAGGAATGGCGCTATGCTTGGCGACGCTGCGCAGCGGCTCTAGATGGGAGTCAGCATCGCCGGTATGAATAAACACGATGCCTGATTTTCCTGCTAGCAACCCGGCGGTGCGTGCATCAGACGCTAGCCGGGTAAGTTCGTGAGTGCTTGGCTGGGAACCGCGGTGGTCGCTAATCGCCACCTCGCCAACACCAATAAACTCAGGAATATAAAGAATGTCGCTGGCCACCGACCCGGTCAGGGTGACGGGAGGCAGCTGGTAAGAGCCGGTATAGGCGTAAGTGGTTAAGCCACCTGCAGCAAGCTCCCGAGCTTTGCCGATTAGATTAGCCGGGGTGCGCGTTAGCGCATCGGTGCCCAGAGCGCCCACTAGGGTAGTGACTCCCGAGGCGCAGGCGTCTTCAAGGCTGAGTTCCGCTGTACGATTGCCAAAACCACCTTCACCGCCGCCGCCGATATAGTGAACCAGTGGATCTACCAAGCCTGGAATAACGCGACGGCCTTCTAGATCCGCTGTGGTAATCAATGAACCTAGGTTAAACGTTTCTGCGGCATCGATGACCGCTGCGATACGCTGGTCGGCGATTAATAAATGGCACAAGCCGCGGGACTCTGGCGCGTAAAGGTGAGCGTTTTTAACTAGCGTAAGCATCGCATTCCTTAGTTTTTGATTTTAGACGACAAGAACGCCGACCCTTGGGTCGGCGTTCTCACACCTTTGCGTGCTTAGAGGCGCACATCATAGTTGAAGTAACGGTTCATTATTTCATCATAAGTGCCATCGTCTTTTATGGCACGTAAGGCTTCATTGAAGCGTTCAGCCAGCGCTTCATCGCGAGGCCGAAAAGCCACGCCTACCCCTTGGCCGAAAATATGCTCCGGCTGCTTGATGAAATCACTAATGCGCTGGAAATCACTGCCCTCACTATCGATGTCAATAGCGGCTTCGGCGATGGGGTAGTCCATGAAGGTGAGATCCAGGCGCCCGGCTAGAAGGTCAGTCACTACATCATCTACCCCTGTATAGCGGCGGATCTCAAGGATGTCTCCATATAGCTCAGTGACGTAGTTATCTTGTAGGGTGGCCCGCTGCACTCCCACGGTTAACCCTTCCAAACTGTCGCGATCTTCAATATTGATATTGTGCTCATTGGTGGTGATCCAAGCACTGGGGGTGGTGTAGTAGGCTTCTGAGAAAAGCACACGCTGGGCGCGCTCCTCGGTAATCGCCATAGAGGACATAATGGCATCGTAGTTACGCGCCAGTAGGCCGGGAATAATGCCATCCCAGTCCTGCTCAACCCAGGTGCAGCTTACTTCCAGGTATTCGCAGACGGCGTTACCCAGTTCGATCTCAAAACCGGTAAGGGTGCCGTCGGCTTCACGGTACATAAAGGGTTCGTAGGGCACATCGACGCCGAGGCGAATCTCGTCGTAGTCGCGTGCAGTGGCGGGAGTCGAAACAAACGACGTCGAAAAACCGACCGCCAAGGCAGCGGCCAGAGTCAGCGTTGCAGAACGCATAGTCAGTCTCCTGAAAACGATTTTTTTAGGTAGTGAGTGTTACAAGTGCGCAGGCGGTGAAATACGCTAAGCACAAGGATTGCTGTGCGTTATAAACACACGGCAATAGTCACGCGCAGGGGCGTGGAATGGCACGGGCGTGCCAAAGGGGGAAGACTATTCGTCGAACCACTCGCTCAGGTAAAAGCTGTCAAAGTAGCAGCTTGTACCTGGGCGTTGTGCGCTTGTAAGAAGCGCTTGAAAGGCAGGGCTATTGATCATGATTGCTTCCGCTTAGACTCCTCCCCAGCGGGGGCGCTGAGGAGGAGAGAGCGATTACTCTTGGTCGTCTTCAAAGTAACGGGCATGAATACTATCGTAGGTGCCATCTTCTTTAACTGCAACGATTGCCTCGTTAAAGCGTTCAGCTAACGCTTCGTCGCGGGGGCGCAGGGCAATGGCAAGTCCGTCACCGAAATACTCATAGGGCTCATTGATCATTTCGCCAATGACACGGTAGTCACTTCGTTCACTATCAAGCAGCGTGGTTTTACCCACTGGGTAATTTACAAACACAATATCGACACGCTCTGCTTCCATATCCAGCAGCATGTCATCCACGCTGGCGTAACGACGAACAGTTGCGATATCACCATAGAAGTCGGTGGCATAATTATCTTGCAGGGTACCGCGCTGAACACCCAGCGTTAGCCCCTCTAGGTTAGCTTCATTAATTTCTTCAAACTCAACCTTCTCAGGCCCAAACCAGGCAGAGGGGACGGTTAGATAGGAGTCGGTGAATAAGACCTGAGCGCGACGCTCATCGTTAATGGTCATAGAGGACATGATAGCGTCGTAATTGCGGGCTAATAGTCCAGGGATTATCCCATCCCACTGCTGTTCAACCCATTCGCAGGTAACTTCCATTTGCTCGCAGAGAGCGTTACCAAGATCAATATCAAAACCTGTCAGCTCCCCGTCAGGCGTTCGGTACTCCATTGGCTCGTAAGGGACATCAACACCAAAACGTATATGGTCGTAACTGTCGCGAGCTTGAGCGTAACCCGCACTGAGCGCGAGGGCGGTTATCGATGTTAGAATAATCGTTTTCATAATGTTCCCTGTCAGAATATATGAATCAAATAGCATTGCCTTGCACCGTAAAATATATTGGTAAGGCAAAAAGATGGCGCTAATGAACTTAGCTGTAAGCGGTGCATTCGCACTCTTTATGGTATTGATTGAACTGGCGATTTTAATCGGCATTAACGAAACGCCCCCGGCTAGGCGGGGGCGAAGTGCATCTTTTACTCTTGGTCTTCACCAAAATAACGGGTGTAGATTTCGTCGTAAGTACCGTCTTCTTGCAGCTCGGCTAAGGCCTCATTGAAGCGCTCGGCCAGGGCCTCATCACGTTGACGGAAGGCGATACCAAAGCCGTCACCAAAATACTCTTTAGGCTCGGTGATGGTTTCGCCAATCAGTACGTACTCACCATGCTCGCTGTCTAACAGGGTGGTTTGCCCGATAGGGTAATCTAGAAAGACGATATCCAGGCGCTCGGCTTGCATGTCCAGCACCATATCGTCGGCGGTGGAATAGCGGCTAACGCTGGCAACACTACTGTAATTGTCAGTGACATAGTTATCCTGCAGGGTGCCGCGCTGTACACCGATAGTCATGCCGTCCAGTGTTTCTTCATTGGCTTCGCTGATATCCAGGCTGCTGGGTGCGAACCAGGCAGAAGGCATAGTGATGTAGGGGTCAGAGAACAGCACTTGCTCACGACGCTCGTCATTAATGGTCATCGAGGACATGATGGCATCGTAGTTGCGCGACATCAGGCCTGGAATGATGCCATCCCACTCTTGCTCGATCCATTCACAGGTAACGCCGATGCGTTCGCACAGTGCATTGCCCAGATCAATGTCAAAGCCGGTCAGCTCGCCATCTGCTGTGCGGTACTCCATTGGCTCGTATGGCACATCAACACCGATACGAACGTTGTCATAGTCGCGTGCTTGGGCCGAAGATGCGGCAGCGACAGCTAAGCCAAGTAGTGAAACAGACAGCAGCTTTTTCATTCTTTTTAACTCCGTGAGTATCAATTTCACCTTATGGTGATCCCCTTTAAGCTAACCCAGGTTGGCGCTAACGAAAAGAGGGGACCCGTATAGTGAACCAACGTTTGTTTTACGTTCATTTAAAAAGTGCTATGACGTTTGTGGCCTCAGGTGGGCCAGTAGCTTCTTCTCCAAATAGCGGAAGAAATACAAAATGGCGAAGGTCAGGCACAAATAAATCGCGGCGACAAACAGAAACGCTTCAAACGGTGCATAAAAACGCGCGTAGACAAAGCGTGCGGCGCCGGTTAAATCCATCAGTGTCACTACGCTTGCAATGGCACTCGCATGCAGCATAAAGATCACTTCATTGCCGTAGGCGGGCAGGGCGCGACGAAAGGCACTGGGCAGAATAATTCGCCGCATCATTAGCCGTGGCGACATGCCGTAGGCGCGGGCAGCTTCAATTTCACCTTGTGCAGTGGCCTTAATGGCGCCACGAAATATCTCAGTGGTGTAGGCGGCAGTATTCAGCGTGAAGGCAATCAGCGCGGGGTAGAAGGCCTCACGCAGGATTGGCCACAGAAAGGTCTGCTGTATGCCGTCAATAAACACCACCCCGTAATAGATGATATAGAGCTGAATCAGCAGTGGGGTGCCGCGAAATACGTAGGTGTAAAAGTAAACCGGGAGGCTAATCCACTTATGCTTGGAGCTGCGCATAATTGCCAGTGGTACGGCTAGAATCAGTCCAGCAACAAGCGAAAGGAATACTAACTGGGAGGTCGTAACTAAGCCTTCCCAGTAGTAGCCAAGCGTCGTAGGCGTGAAAATAAGATTTCCAGCCAGAAGGTCGTTAAACCATGCAGAAATATCGAGCATGCTATTGCTCCCCAAAGCCGATGTCGTAGCGTTTTTGCAGCCGCGAGAAGATCCATTCGGATACGCTTGCGATCAATAGATAGACCGCCGCAACAGGTAGCAAAAATGTAAAGGGTTCATGGGTCGCACGTGAGGCTTCTGCCGCGACTCGAACCATATCGGTCAGGCCGATTACCGAGACGAGCGCGGTGGTTTTAAGCAGTACCATCCAATTGTTTGAGAGGCCAGGGAGTGCATGGCGCATCATCTGTGGAAAACGGATGCGAAGAAACACGAGACTATCGCTCATTCCGTAAGCTTTACCGGCTTCTATTTGACCGTTTTCTACCGCCATAAAAGCGCCACGAAAGGTTTCACCCATATAAGCCCCAAAGATGAAGCCAATGGTGAGTACGCCTGCGGCGAAGGCGTTGAAGTTAATGTAGATATCAATATCGTAGTTGTCATAAAGCATATCGCTAACGGCATTAACCCCAATTTGACCGCCAAAAAACAGCAGCATCATCAAAACGAGATCCGGTACACCGCGAATCAGTGTGGTGTAAACCGTTGCCGTGCGGCGCAATAGCCAGTTGCGTGACATCTTTGCACTAGCGGTCAGTAGTCCAAGCACAATCGCTAGAATTAACGACAGCACTGCCAGTTGAATGGTCACGCCAGCCCCTTCGATCAGCCGGGGGCCATAACCTTGCAAATCAAGCATGGTGAGCCTCGCGGATCAGTATTTAGGGGCCAAGAACTGTTTCAGGCGTGGTGACTGAGGATTACCCAATACATCAGCAGGCGCTCCCGCTTCTTCCACTAAGCCTTGATGAAGATAAATCACTTGGCTGGAAACATCGCGAGCGAAGCTCATTTCGTGGGTCACCACCACCATGGTGCGGCCTTCCTCGGCCAAGCCGTGCATTACCTTAAGCACGTCGCCGACAAGTTCTGGGTCAAGCGCAGAGGTAGGTTCGTCAAATAGCATGACTTCAGGGTCCATCGCCAGTGCGCGTGCTATCGCGCCACGCTGCTGCTGACCACCGGACATCTGGGCGGGGTAGGCATTTGCCCGGGCGCTTAAACCCACCTTTTCCAATAATGCGTGGGCATGTTCCAGCGCTTCTTTTTTGGGTTTTTTCAGTACATGAATAGGCGCTTCAATGATGTTTTCCAGCAGCGTCATGTGGGCCCATAGATTGAAACTTTGGAACACCATGGAAAGCTTGGCCCGCATGCGGACTACCTGCTTCCAGTCTTCCGGTTCGCGGCCATGCTTCGTGGTTTTAAAGCGGATGGGTTCGCCGTGAACAATAAGGTCGCCATCGTCTGGCTGTTCTAGCAGATTCATGCAGCGTAAAAAGGTGCTTTTACCCGACCCAGAGGCACCAATAAGGGTGATCACATCTCCCTTTTGGGCTTGTAGCGAGAGACCTTTTAGCACTTCCGTATCGCCGAAGCGCTTCTTAATATTACGCACTTCAAGGGGAGTAGGCGTAGCGGCCATAACATTGGCTCCAGTACAGAGTTGCCGCAGCAACAGGTTAACAAAAAGCTGTGATGCGGCTGGCGCGAAAAAAGGGGCGATTCTATCAGGCTGAGCGCATTATGCGCGCTTTCCTTATAACTTTAAGCACTCGACGTTGGTCGTAACAACATCCAGTGCTCTGTTTTCGCCTCATCGTTATTATTGTCAAATTCGTGGTGACACTTAGCTAATGGGCGCTACCAATAGCGCTGCGCGGGCCCCCACTTCAACATTGGCATTGGGGAATACCACATAGAGTGGCGTATCTCTTACCCAGAAATCACCGGCTTCACCATCTTGTGCGAGCAAGGTGCCTGGTTCAAAGCGGCTAAAATTGGCGGTGTCTTCCGCAAAGCAAAGCTGAAAGGCATCTGTCTGGCGTATTAACTCGTGATGTACCTGAAAAAACAGCATGGGGCTGGTTGATGTGCTCGGTGGAGGTTGGCCTTCGCTTAATGCGCTAAGCAGCTTCCCCATCGGTTTCAGAGACGCCATATCGTTTTGCCCAAAGGGGGCTACGCGGCCTAACTCAAAGGTAAACGCTTGAGCTGCATGGTAATGCTTACTGTAGTGGGAGAATGTCCAGCTGTGCTGATGTTGGTGCAGCACCGCTTGCATATCTGCCGCCGCTAGCCAGCGCCAGTGTTCAACATCGGTAGTGGACTCAGCAAATGGTTCGACGACGAAACGTGGGTAATGGCTACCCCGAATCGCGGTATGCAGGTCGTAGTGCAATTTGGGTAGCGCTGAATGGCGCGAATAAAACCCATCCACCGCGGCCATTAATTCTCGGGCGCGGTCTGGCTCATCACCTTCTGCCGTTAAGTCACGGTTGAACAGGCGATTTAAATTGGTGGTAATAAAACGTTGTTGAGCTTTAAGGGCTGGCAGATTGCCAAGAATCACCAGCACGGGGGCACCTAGCGTCACAGCACCTGCTTCTAGGGCGCTTAACCACTCCCCCACTAATTCAACCGGTGCGGTTTCGTTGCCGTGGATCGCCGCTGAAAAAATGCACGCGCGGGCGTCTTGGCGCTGTGCAGTGGGAGTGAGCTCCAAAATGCCGGGCGCATGCAACTGGTAAGTGCCGCTTGCGAAAATACCGTTGGTGGCATCGGGGAGCAGCCCGTCAAGCGACCAATCGAGCCATTGCCCTAACATTGTCAGCTCCTTAGCAGGTTGTTGTGCGCATAAACATGCGTTTAGGTTTACCACGCTGAGTGCGCGCGGCAAGCCTAAAGGTCGTTCAGGTGAAAAAGCTCAGTTTTTTTGTGCAACCATTCGTTCCAATCATAGAAAAAGCGCCCATGCATGAAACATGAGCGCTTTATTGTTAACCCGTGAATTCAGGCCTTAAGATAATCAGCTGTTTACAAGGAGCGCTGTCGCTTCATCTCTTCTTGATACTCGCCGGCAAGCGATGTTTTTTGCTTCTCTTGTAACCCGCGCCCAGCCAGTTGGAAGACCTCTTGCTCTTCTTCGTCAAGATGATGAGTTACTAACTCTTGCAGCTGTTTAGCGTGGGTTAGCCAATGGGTAGCGCTATACTCGGTCTCATCCAGTAATTCTATTAGCTCATCAATTTCATGATGTTCTGCGACGCTATGGCGCGCTTTTTCTTGCGTTAAATCAATCGACATCATTGGAATATATAAAGCCCGCTCTTCCGCTGCCGCGTGGTATTGCAGCTCAGCACGCACCTGCTGATAAAGGCTATCGCGCTCTTCACTGTCGCCGTGTGTTTCAACTAGCTGGGCGAGCAGGTCACGCTGAATATCATGATCCTTGCGCAGGGCTTCAAAAATCGTCATTCCAGGCTCCTTGGAAACGTTTGGGGGATAGGCAAGACAAAATCTAGTGGTGGATGGCGCAAAGTGCAAGGTGAAGTCCGTTGATGAAATCGATGCTCCCAGTCGAAAACATTCGCTTTTATCTACTATTAGGTGAGCTATCTTGTGTTTACAGGCTTATTGGGCATAAGCCCATCGCACCGCTAAACAAGGCAAAGGAGTTAGTAATGACAAAGGTACTGGTACTTTATTATTCCATGTATGGACATATTGATAAGATGGCTCAGGCTGTCGCTGAGGGTGCTAAAGGCGTAAGCGGCGTTGAAGTGACCGTTAAGCGCGTACCTGAAACCATGCCTGAAGATGCCTATAAAAATGCAGGGGGTAAGCAGGATTTCGATACACCTGAAGCTACTCCCCAAGAGCTTGCTGATTACGACGCGATTATTTTTGGTACGCCAACTCGCTTCGGTAATATGGCGGGTCAGATGCGCACGTTCTTGGATCAAACCGGCGGCCTGTGGGCGAAAGGTGCACTACGTGGCAAGGTAGCTAGTGTATTTACCTCTACCGGTACTGGCGGTGGTGATGAAATGACCATTACCTCTACCTGGACCACGCTGGCTCACCACGGCATGATCATTGTGCCGATTGGCTATGGCCTTGAAGAGCAGTTCGATATTTCCAAAGTTAGCGGCGGCACGCCTTACGGCGCAGCGACGTTAGCCGGTGGTGATGGCTCACGTATGCCTGATGATCGCGAATTGAAAATCGCCCGCTTCCAGGGTGAGTTAGTCGCTAAAACAGCGGCGAAACTGGCAAGTTAATGACCTGATTTCATAGCGACTAATGTCGTTATTTGAAACGCAGTAGTGCGTGATTCAAAAGCCTCGTCAGATGTGTCTGGCGAGGCTTTTTTGAGGTTGAGCTGTAAGAGATATTAAACCGAGCGATAACTAGCTTTAACTAATTAATATTTTTGAAGTTTTATCTGGAAGGGGCTCTCAATCGAGCCAAGCTAAGATAGCGCTCTTTTGAAGGGGACAAATGATCCTTGCATAGTTGGCAAAGCCTTTCTCGGTCCTGTTTTTGTATGGCATCAATCATGGCAAAGTGCTCGTCGCAGGCTCTCTGCAGGCTAGCAGCATCTGAGATAGCCATAAATCTGATGGCGTGTGCTTTCTGGGCAAACTCGTTTATGCAGTCTGAAAGATAACTGTTTCCAGTAGCTGAAAAGAGCGTTCGGTGAAATGCAATATTTAAACGAAATACGCGGTGTAAATCCTGCTGGTTGACCGCGTCACTGTGCTGCTCCTGAACAGCAATCAATGCATTGAGCATGTCATTTGGAGCTGGCAATGGAATTGATCTAGCGCCTGCTATTTCTAAAAGCTCACGCATGGCATATAGCTGCTCTACTTCGTCAGGCGTGTAAGCTTTTACAAAAGCTCCCCGGTTTTTAATGCGCTCAACCAAGCCAATGGTTTCAAGATGAAACAGTGCCTGACGGACCGCATGTCGTTTGCAGTTGAAACGCTCAATAAGATCTTCTTCGACAAGTCTTTCCTTAGGATTGAGCCGTCCTAGTACAATATCCTCTTCAACTGCTTCGACTATTTGATCAATACCAAACGTTTCAGAGGGAGAGGAGGCGTAATTGAACTGTGTCATAAGTAATGGCTGTCATCCTTGCCAAAGCATTAGAGAGTAAATAATCGGTATCCATTCAACCAGGATACCGATTATGGTAACAAGAACAGTTTGTTTATCAGACGGAATTAATGGCCTCTTGGGATTTGCGAGGTGGTGGCCGGGCGACAGAAGTCAAAATCACAGCCTTGTTCAGCCTGCAGGATGTGTTCGAGAAATAAACGGCGATATCCACGCTCTTTTTCAGGTTCAATAGTGGGTTTTAATGCCGCTCTGCGTATATCCAGTTCAGCCTCATCCACCATTAAGTTCAAATGACGCTCGGCAACATCTAACTGAATTAGATCGCCATCTTGTACCAGCGCAAGAGGCCCCATTTCAGCTGCTTCAGGAGAAATATGTAGCACTATGGTGCCTGATGCCGTGCCACTCATTCGCCCATCCGAAATTCTTACCATGTCTTTAACACCTTGTGCGGCCAGCTTTTTAGGTATCGGTATATAGCCTGCCTCAGGCATTCCAGGGGCTCCCTTTGGACCTATGTTTTGTAAAACCAACACATCATCTGCATTTACATCAAGCTCGGGGTCATCAATACGCTTGGCAAGGTCTTCTAAGCCGGTAAAAACGACCGCACGACCGGTATGACGCATGAGTGTTTCTGAAGCTGCAGACTGCTTAATGATTGCTCCACGAGGTGCCAGATTACCCTTTACAACTGCCATGCCCCCTTGCGCATAAATAGGATTCTCTTTATTACGCACAACCTGCTGGTTAAGAATATGTGGACTTGCATCCAGATTTTCTCCCAGCGTGCGCCCATTGATGGTGACGGCATCTAGGTGTAGCAACGGGCGAATTTCTCGCAGTAGTGCAGCCAATCCACCGGCCTGATGTAAATGCTCCATGTAATGTTCGCCTGATGGCTTCAGGTTAACCAATACTGGGGTTTCACGGCTCATCCGGTCAAATTGCTCGAGATCAATATCTATGCCCAATCGGCCCGCGATAGCGGCCATATGAATAAGACCATTTGTAGAGCCTCCCAAAGCAAGAAGTACACGCAATGCGTTTTCAAACGCCTCCTCGGTCATGATGCTTTGTGGCGTAATTTGCTCTACAGCGAGACGCACAGCTTCGGTGCCTGTTTGCTCGGCAATGCGTAAACGGTCAGCAAATACGGCTGGTGCCGTAGCGCTGCCGGGTAACATCATACCCATTGCTTCAGCTAGGCAAGCCATGGTGCTAGCGGTTCCCATCACCGAGCAGGTTCCCACAGTTGGGACCAGCTTATCGTTTACCTCTGTGATTTCTTGCTCATCAATCTCTTGTCCACGGTAGGCCGCCCAATAACGTCGGCAATCCGTACAGGCTCCTACACGTGTACCTCTGTGTGATCCACTTAGCATGGGGCCAGTGACCAATTGGATGGCAGGAACATTAGCGCTGGCTGCCGCCATTAATTGTGCAGGAACGGTTTTATCGCAACCGCCGATCAGTACAACGGCATCCATTGGCTGAGCGCGAATCATCTCCTCGGTATCTAGCGCCATCAGGTTGCGCAGATACATGCTAGTGGGGTGAGAGAAAGATTCATGTAATGAAATAGTTGGGAAATCGACAGGTAGTCCTCCCGCGAGCATGACACCCCGTTTTACGCTTTCAACCAATCCTGCAACATTGCCATGGCAGGCGTTGTAACCGCTGTAGGTATTGGCAATGCCGATTACAGGGCGTGAAAGAGCATCATCAGTGTATCCCATACCCTTAATAAAGGCTTTGCGTAGAAATAGCGAAAAGCCTTCATCGCCGTAATTTGTCAGCCCTTTACGCATCCCTTGGGAGCGGTTGTGATTATTAGTTTTCATGGCAAACCCCTTCTTGTTGTTCACATGGTTCAGCTGGTCTTCGGTTTTATTGTTAATAAGATTATTGACAATCTTATTGTCAATGTACTAGTTTTTTCTAGGCATGCCAAATAAAAGTCCACATGCATCACAACCTAGACACCAATACAAATACGATAAATAAGGTGGCAATAATGAAGACCAAACTACTCTCGATTTCCGTGCTCATGGCAGTAACCGCTGTTCCTCTTGCAGTACATGCCGAGTACTCAGTAACTGATGAAATTCGTGTTTTGCAGGGGTTTCAGGCAGGGGGCGGAAGTGATGCGCTTGCTCAGCTGGCTCATCCGTATCTACGGGAAATTCTCGGGGTCAATTTCATCAACGAATATATTCCAGGTGCAACGGGTGCTATTGCTTGGACACGACTTTCTCATCAGTCGCCTAAAGACGGTACGGTTATCAGTATCACCAACACACCAATGTTGATGACCAACTACATCATTAATGACTCTATCTCCTACAACATCGATCAGTTAACGCCGATCGCCAATGTGGTGACTGACCCTGGGGTAGTCGTGGTGCATCCCGATAGCCCTTATCAAACAATTGAAGACCTGCTCGCAGCTGCTGAGGAAACACCTGGGCGCATCACTATCGGTAACTCGGGTATTGGCGGCGATGATTATTTCTCCACGATCATGGTGGAAAACGCTTCAGGGCTAAGCTTTGAGAAAGTCCCCTTTGCTGGCGATGGCCCTTCTGCAACAGCAGCCATGGGTGGCCAAATTGATGCGTCGTTCAACAACGTAGGTATCGTCTACGGTCATCTACAAGCCGATAGTTTGCGTGCTCTGGCTGTGCTATCTGCAGAGCGTCTGCCCATGCTTCCCGATGTGCCTACGCTCAGAGAGATTGGCTACGACGTAGTAAATGGTTCTTCACGGGGTTATAGCGCTCCTGCGGGTATTCCGGATCAAGCGCGCGATGAGCTAATTGCTGCTTTTGAAGAACTCGCGACGAACGAAGAGTTTCTGCAACGCGCCGAAGAGCGTGCTTTTTATATCGATATTGTGACCGGCGATGATTACATGGAAATGATGAAAAACATGGAAGAGACCTTCTCCAATATTTGGGATGAGTTGGATGAAGATGCCTAATCATTAAAGCGCCAGGAGCATGTTGATATGAATATGAGTCGCTTGTCGCTAGGCGTGTTTGGAGTGGGCCTAGCGGTATTCTTTTTTGTCCAGAACATGGGTTATCCGGCGCGAGCGGCTCAAATTCCGCTAATGTTTGCCACGGCTGTTGGCCTTTTGTCTTTGGCATGGATCGTTCAGGAAGTTTGGTCGACCAGCAAACTACTGCGAACAAGGGCGTGTCCTTCCTCATCTGATAGCGATTCCATAAGTTCTGCACCAAGAACCTATAACCAATATATAAAAGCATTCAGCATTTATGCCCTTGCTTTGATGTATGCATATTCCATTGGTTTGGTTGGTTATTTCCTTGCGTCAGCGCTGTTTATGGGATTTGCATTACTCATTGTCCGTGAAGTGGGATTTCGATACGCGCTTATAGGCTCTATTGCGCTTTTGGGTACGATTGGCCTGGTGTTTTTCTACTTCCTGGGTCTGAACATGCCCATGCTTCCCACCTTTTAATAATTATCCTGCATATGGAGTGAGTCATGGACTCGAGTATGTTGATGGCAGGTATCGCCAATGTTCTATCGTGGTCGAATCTACTATTGATCATTGGCGGCACGTTGCTGGGAATGTTTGTAGGTGCCATGCCTGGTCTATCAGCCACCATGGCACTGGCTTTATTACTGCCTGTAACGTTTAGTATGGAACCGGGTGCCGGACTAAGCATGTTGGCATCCCTCTACTTGGGCGCCTCTTATGGTGGTTCCATCTCCGCTATTTTGCTCAATACACCCGGTACTCCCTCTGCAGCAGCCACTGTTTTGGATGGTTATCCTCTCTCTCAGCAGGGCAAAGCTGGCAAAGCGTTGGGTGTTTCACTTTTTGCATCGTTTTGCGGTGGCTTAATGAGTGGCATTGCACTATTGGTGGCCGCTCCATTACTTGGGATTGTTGTTCTTAAGTTTGGTCCAATTGAGCTGTTTGCAGTTGCTGTATTGGGCATCACGATTATTGGTTCTTTATCCCAGGGCTCGGTGGTATCGGGGTTGTTGTCAGGGGGGATCGGCCTACTGGTAAGTACAGTAGGAATGGATCTAATTACTGGTACTCCCAGGATGACCTTTGGGCATATGAATCTGTTTTCTGGCATCAGTTTTACGGTGGCACTAATTGGGCTTTTTTCGATTCCACAGGCACTACTGCTAATTGAAAAAAGTGGTCAGGGGAAAAAGAAAGTTGCCAACAAAATTACTGATAGGTTAATGCCTCTTTGGGCTGATATTAAAACATTGATGCCCAATATTGGTCGGTCCGGATTGATCGGGATTATTACGGGCCTAATACCCGGCACCGGTGGTGATACCGCCAGTTGGTTTGCCTACAACGAAGCCAAGCGCTTTGCCAAGGACAAAAGCCGTTTTGGAAAGGGAGATTTGGCAGGTCTTTCAGCGCCGGAATCAGCCAATAACGCCGTGGTGGGGGGCGCTTTAATCCCAACTATAGCACTGGGAATACCCGGTAGCTCTTCTACAGCCATTCTGTTAGGAGCTCTTATGGTTCATGGGATTCTCCCAGGACCCAATCTGCTAACGGAGCATGGAGAAGTCACCTACACACTAATTTGGGCTGTCATCATTGCTAACTTTGCATTGCTTGGTGTGGGGTTAATGTTCACTCGCATGTGCGTCGCTGTGACCAAAGTGCCAGATGGATTTGTCGCCTGCGCCATTATTGTGCTTTGTATTGTGGGATCGTTTGCTATCAACAATAGCTTTTTTGATGTCGGCTTAATGTTTGCCTTTGGGCTATTTGGCTATTGGATGCTGAAAGCCGGTATGGCACCTGCCCCAATGGTAGTCGGGCTAATTCTTGGGCCGGTAATGGAAACTAGCTATCAGCAGTCAATGTTGATTGGAGGTGGAAGTTTTATGGTTTTCGCTAAAAGCCCGATTGCTTTGTGCTTGTTGATTCTTGCTCTGTTTTCAGTACTCCAAGCGACACCATTGCTGGGCATTATGCGTCAACGTTTTGGTAAGCGGTCAACCCATAGTGGATGACCCGATGGTTGGTAAAGTCGCTTAATAATTAACAACAAATAAATGGATAACAAGAGATAACATTATGGGCATCATTAAAGACGTTAAAGCTATTACCGTTAGTATTCCACTCGATCACCCAACTAGCTTTTCTAGTCGGCAAGTATTAAAGCGTGATTATGCGCTGGTGGAGATCACCTCCGATAGCGGCCATGTAGGCATAGGATTCTGTTATGGAGGAAGCAATGCTGGCAGCTTAGTTACGCAGGCGGTGCGCGAATTGTTGCGTCCCTTGCTGCTGGGTCAAGAGACCTATCAGGTGGAAGGGCTATGGCAGAAAATGTATCAGGAAGCATTACTACATGGACGTACAGGATCTGTGATGCGTGCGATAAGTATTGTCGATACAGCGCTTTGGGACCATAACGCACGGGAGGTTGGACTGCCACTTTACAAGCTGCTTGGCGCTCATGCTTCGGATAGCGTACCGGCATACGCGAGTGGCGGCTATTACCTAGATGGAAAGAGCCCTGAGGATCTGGCTGACGAGATGAAAGGCTATGTAGCTCAAGGCTTCAGGGCTGTGAAACTCAAGGTAGGGCGTGAAAGTCTTGCAAAGGAAGAGGCCCGCCTTGCTGCAGTGCGCGAAGCCGTTGGACCCGACATATTAGTGATGATGGATGCCAATAATGCATGGCGGGATTTGCCTTCAGCGCTGGCATTTATGCGTATGGCAGAACCCTATGACCCCTACTGGATTGAGGAGCCTTTTAGCCCTGATGACATCGATAACCATCGACGCCTGGCCCAGCGCACTTCGGTGCCAGTGGCGACAGGGGAAATAGAAGCAGGGCGCTGGCGCTTCAAAGACATATTGGATCAGGAAGCCGCCATGATTCTCCAAACGGACGCAGCGGTATGCGGTGGAATTACCGAGTTCCGGCGTATCACAGCCACTGCGTCAAGCTTTGGGGTCGATGTTTGCCCTCACTGGTTCCACGATCTTCATGTGCATTTAGTTGCATCATCACCCAATACTCCTTTTGTTGAGTATTTCGCAGACGATCAGGTGCTTAATTTTCGACGTTTGATTGATACCCAGCTGGTAGCAAAAGAAGGACGACTTTTATTGCCAACCGCGCCGGGACTTGGATTCGGTTTCGATGCGAAAAGCGTTGCCCGTTATGCTGTCGATGAGTGGCAATAGCCAAGAGGAGAAGATCACCATGAGCCAGAATTCCCGGCAAGGGCAGGTATGGTCGCCCGTTATTACTCCCTTCAGTGCCGATTTATCCCCAGATGCCAAGCGTCTTTTCAACCACTGCCGTTGGCTGCTGGATCATGACGTAGGCTTGGCAATTTTTGGCACCAATTCCGAAGCTAGTTCGCTTACCGTGGCAGAAAAACGCCAGTTGATAGATCACCTCGCTGGTAATGGCATTCCCACTGACCGACTGATGCCCGGCGTGGGGAGCTGTAGCATCGGTGATACGGTCGAGTTAACCCAACATGCTGTAGAGGCGGGCAGTCCAGGTGTACTAATGTTACCGCCCTTTTATTATAAGGGCGTCTCTGAGGAGGGACTGTTTCGCTACTTTTCTGAAGTGATTGAACGAGTTGCGTCCACCCGCTTAAAGGTTTACCTCTACCATATTCCACCGATTTCGCAGGTTCCCATTACTCTGGCTCTGGTTGAGCGATTGATATCACGTTATCCCAACACTATTGCAGGCCTCAAGGACAGCTCCGGGGAATGGGCCAATACTGCAGCTCTGATTAACGCTTTTGGTAAAGACCTAGATATTTACGCTGGCAGCGAGCATTTCCTTTTGGAAACGTTGCGTACTGGGGGCGCGGGTTGTATCAGTGCAACAGCCAATGTGAACCCCGGCCCCATCGCGGCACTGGCACGGCATTGGCAAGATGACAGCGCAGCTCAACAACAAGCAGCACTCTCGACAATAAGAAAAGCGTTTGAAAGATTCCCGGTGATACCGGCACTTAAAGCGGCCACGGCCCATTACAGTGGTGACGATGAGTGGTGTCGGCTACGACCGCCATTGGTGGAACTGACCGCCGGGCAACGCAGCGAACTGGAGAGTTCACTAAAGTCGCTAGGTTTCACTATGCCGGACTACCCAGGTTAGCCCTAGCCTGATACCCCATGATGTAACGGCTATTAGGCTGTTAAAGCGGCTACACCCGACCGAGAGTGCAATCATGAACACTTTTTTTAAACAAGGCGGCAATCCCCCGGCGGCGACTATTCGTTTGCATCCACACGATAACGTCGTTGTGGCTAGACGTGATATTCCAGAAGATACCTGGGTGGAAACGGAAGACATCACCAGCCGCACCAATGTGCCCGCTGGCTATAAGCTGGCGACGCGCCGGATTCATCAAGGGGAGCCCGTCCTCAAGTACAGCGTAACGATTGGTTTTGCCGCCAGTGATATAGAAGCTGGAGACCTGGTGCATAGCCATAATGTTGCCTTCGAGGAGTTTGATAGAGACTACCGCCACGCCGAAGATTTTGTCCCGGTAACGCCTCTCCCCGCAGATCAGGTGGCTACTTTCGAAGGGTTTGTGCGTGACAATGGTCAGGTTGGCACACGTAATTACATCGCCATCCTGTCGACGGTCAACTGTTCTGCAACGGTGGTTCGTAAGGTGGCTGACTGGTTTACCGAAGAGCGTATGGTTGACTATCCCAATGTCGATGGGGTGGTGGCCTTTCCCCACTCACTGGGGTGTGGAATGGAGATGTCCGGCGAGCCGATGGCGTTACTGCAACGTACTATGGCGGGATATGCACGGCACGCAAACTTTGCCGCCGTGTTGGTCGTGGGCTTAGGTTGTGAGCGCAATCAGCTTGATGGGCTAATGGAAGAGCAAGGGTTGAATGCTGGCAGACGGCTTAAAACTTTTACTATGCAAGCCATGGGCGGAACCGCTAAAACCATCGCGGCATGCATTGATGCAGTTAGAGAACTATTGCCTGAAGCTAATGATGTGCGTCGGCAGCCTGTTTCCGCCGCGCATCTTACTGTTGGCCTACAGTGTGGGGGTTCCGATGGTTTTTCATCAATCACTGCTAATCCGGCATTGGGGCGGGCCGTCGATTTGCTGGCGCGTCATGGAGGAACCGCCATTTTATCAGAAACTCCTGAAATCTATGGTGTAGAGCATACTTTGACCCGCCGTGCTGCCAGCCGGGAGGTGGGCGAGAAGCTGATAGAGCGGGTGCTGTGGTGGAAGAACGACTATTCAGTTGGTAGGGATGTGCAAATTAATGGCAAGGTCAGTCCAGGCAATCAGGTGGGGGGCTTGGCCAATATTTTCGAGAAGTCATTAGGTTCATCCATGAAGGGGGGGACAGGGCCCTTAATGGATGTATATCGTTACGCAGAACCAGTGACTGCCAAGGGCCTAGTGTTTATGGATACACCTGGCTATGACCCGGTTTCCATTACCGGGCAAATTGCGGGCGGAGCCAATCTGATTGCTTTTACGACAGGGAGGGGTTCCATGTTTGGTGCCAAACCAGCCCCTAGCATTAAATTGGCAACCAACACACCTATGTATGAGCGACTAAGCGATGACATGGATTTTAATTGCGGAGCCTTGCTGGACGGGGACTGCGATATGGAAGAGATGGCACAGCGTATCTTCGAGCTAATGCTGGCTACGGCCTCGGGCCAGCGTTCCAGAAGTGAAGCACTGGGACTGGGGGATAATGAATTTGTGCCCTGGCATATTGGCATAATGAGCTAGGAGGTCAGTGATGAAAAAGCGAGTAGTAGCCGTACGTCGACTGCATGCTGAACATCTCGACCAGCTTAAGCAGGAGTGTCAAGTCGATTATTTTCCCGAGCTTAATCATAGCAACATGGATGATTTTCTCTCGTCAATGGCGCAGGCTCACGGCCTGATTGGTGGCAAATTGGCTATTGATGAAGGGCTTTTGGAGCGATCGCCTCACCTGGAAGTAGTGGCTACTATTTCGGTGGGCTATGACAACTTTCCGGTTGAAGTCATGACGCAAAAAGGCATTGCGCTGTGCAATACCCCAGATGTACTTACCGAAACCACGGCGGATACCGGCTTTGCATTGATCATGGCAGCATCACGGCGTGTGGCGGAGCTGGATCGCTGGGTACGGGAGGGGCAGTGGCGTGCTCATATCGGTGAGCCACAATTCGGTTGCGATGTGCATGGTAAAACGCTGGGGATTATCGGCTTGGGACGTATCGGGGCTGCAGTCGCGCGACGTGGGGCATTGGGGTTTGGTATGCCTGTTCTCTACAGTCATTCATCCCCGAAGCCGCATCTTGAAACGACGCTGGGGGCAAAGCGGTGTTCGATGGATAGCCTGCTTGAGCAGTCTGATGTCGTGTGCGTCACGGTTCCCCTCACCCGCGATACCTACCATTTGATTGGTCTCGATGCCTTTAAGGCCATGAAACCTTCAGGCATTTTCGTTAATATCTCGCGCGGGGCCGTGGTGGATGAAAAGGCATTGATCACAGCGCTACAGGCTAATGAGATCGCTGGAGCCGGGTTGGATGTTTTCGAGCTGGAACCGCTACCGAGTGATTCGCCCCTTATGACCATGCCCCAGGTGGTAATACTGCCACATATTGGTTCTGCAACGCATGAAACTCGTGCGGCTATGGCCCAGTTGGCCGTGGATAATTTGTTGACTGCACTACGTGGTGAGCGCCCCGCTAATCTGGCTAACTCCCAGGTATGGGTGTAGCAGTTCTGGATAGCATTGCTTAGCTATCCAGCTAAGGGGTGTCTAGATTAAGAGTGGCACACCCCTTGTGCTTCAGGGTGTGCCATTTTTTACTTCGCCAACCTAGCCGCAATCGCCTTGCCCAAACTTTCCGTCGTACCTTGTCCGCCTACATCGCGGGTAAGTACTTGGCTGTCGCCTTCGCTCAGCACTTCCTCAATAGCGGTTACGATCGCATCACCTGCTTCTTTGTAGCCAAGATGCTCCAGCATCATCGCGCCCGACCAGATCTGGCCGATGGGGTTGGCGATGCCTTTACCGGCGATATCCGGTGCGCTGCCGTGAACCGGCTCGAATAGGCTAGGGAAGTTGCCTTCTGGGTTGATGTTGGCGGAAGGCGCAATACCGATAGTGCCGGTGCAGGCGGGGCCTAAGTCGGAAAGGATGTCGCCGAACAAGTTGCTGCCCACGACTACATCGAACCAATCTGGGTGAAGTACGAAATTGGCAGTGAGGATATCGATATGGAATTTATCTACTGCGATCTCAGGGTAGCCTTTAGCCATTTCGACCACGCGCTCATCCCAATACGGCATGGTGATGGAAATGCCGTTTGATTTAGTCGCAGACGTCAGCTTTTTGCGCGGGCGGGTTTGGGCTAGCTCAAAGGCGTACTTCAGCACCCGGTCAACGCCGGTGCGGGTCATAACCGTGTCTTGAATCACCACTTCACGGTCGGTGCCTTCAAACATTTTGCCGCCAACGCTTGAGTACTCACCTTCGGTGTTTTCACGCACCACGTAAAAATCGATATCGCCGGGTTCGCGGCCTGCTAGGGGGCTTTTGATGCCTGGCATTAGTTTGCAGGGGCGCAGGTTAATATACTGATCAAAGCGGCGACGGAACTGAAGCAGTGAGCCCCACAGGGAAATATGGTCGGGCACTTTATCGGGCCAACCCACTGCACCGTAAAACAGTGCATCAAAATCTTTTAACTGTTCGAACCAGTCATCGGGCAGCATTTTGCCGTGTTCTAGATAGTAGTCGCAGCTACCAAACTCAAAGGTGGTGAACTCAAGGTCAATATTGAAGCGCTTAGCCGTGGCCTCAAGGGCGCGAACACCTTCGGGCATCACTTCGGTGCCGATGCCGTCGCCGGCGATAATGGCAATACGATGGGTCATAGAGACTCCTTATCTTGTTAGTTATGACAACTGAGTTATTAACCGCTTGATCTGACGTCTACTACCGATACTGAATAGAGTGTAGCGGCTATTTTGCGAAAGATAATCAGGCTACTATTCAATCTATTGTTGCTTAAAAGTGAAGAGTGGCTGAGGTATGGCATGGCACACCTGGATGATTTAGCGTTTTTTCAGCACTTAGCCCGGGCGGGCAGTTTAACGGCGACGGCCCGTGAACTGGGGCTTTCGCTATCGGCAGTGAGTAAGCGACTCAAGCTTTTGGAAGCGCGCTTGGGCGTAGAGCTAGCCGCGCGTACCACGCGGCGTTTAACGCTTACCGCTGAAGGTGAGCGCTATTTTGCTCGCGGCGCGCTGATTTTGGACGAGCTGGATGAGCTAGAAAATTCATTGGGTGAAAAAGCCAACCAAGCGCTTAGTGGCCGGTTGCGGGTGAACGCTACGTTTGGATTTGGCCGCCGCCATATTGCGCCGCTGCTGTCGCACTTTTGTGCCGAACACCCTGAGGTGGAGGGTTGGTTAGAGCTGACTAATTTCCCCCTTAACTTGAGCGATCATGGTTTCGATATCGGTATTCGGGTGGGTGAGCCATCTGAGTCACGGTTGGTCGCACGGCGTATTTTGGCCAACCGGCGCGTGCTATGTGCATCTCCGGCTTATATTGCTCAAGCGCCAGCTCTCAAAGTGCCGGCTGATTTGCTGCAGCACGCCTGCCTGGTCATTCGCGAAAACGACAGTGATTTTCCACTCTGGCGTTTTGAGCAAAGCGACCAGCCAACTAAAATACAGTCTGTAAAAGTGAGTGGCCGGTTGGCCAGCAACGATGGCGAAGTGATCACCCGCTTGGCGTTAGATGGCCATGGGGTGATGCTGCGTTCCTGGTGGGATGTTAACGAGCATCTTGCCAGCGGTGCTCTGGTGGCTTTATTACCCGGCTGGCAAGGCGTACGGGCAGATTTTTATGCGGTATATGAGCAGCGCCGCCATGTGCCCGCCCGGCTGCGCGCTTTTATAGACTATGTACAGCGTGAGATGGCGGGGCGGGTGTCAGTGTTGCCTGAAAGCTGATGGGCGACGCATAATCGACTATCAGCTAGGACACTCATCTCCCTGGGTAACGTCTATGAGTTCATCAATGGGGAAATCTAGTTCAGCGGCCCGCTGACGAAGGCGGCTTTCGGTTGCGCTATCCATCTCCGGCGTGCGTGAAAGTATCCACAGGTAGTCGCGGTTAGGGCCTGCTACTAATGCCCACTGGTAGTCATCATCTAGTTCAAGCACGTTATAGCCGCCATAGAAGGGGCCAAAAAAGCTCACTTTCAAACGCCCGACGCTTTCATCGTCAATGAAGTAGGCGCGGCCTTCGGCTTCATCCCACTCTTGCTCCTCCAGGTTATAGCCCCGGTTGATAACCCTCACGCCGTCGTCATCACGCAGGCTGTAGTCAGCTGTGACACAATCCAGACCGCGCTCAAAAGAGTGGTCTAAGCGGGCAATTTCATACCACTGGCCTAAGTAGCGGTCTAGTTCGAATCCAGTGACGGGCTGAGTGCCTTCTGGAATACCGGTACATCCTGTCAGTAGTGCCACACTAACTAAGCTGCTTCCTGTCAGAGTTTTCAATGGGGGCTCTCCTTGTCGGTGAATCTTTTCAGTGGCTGTTGATTAAAATAGCGGCACAGCAGGTCGTAAAGCTCTGGATAAGCATCATTTAAAGTAACGGGGTCACTAAAAAATAGCTCACAGCAAACGGCATAGCACTCGCCGGGGTGGCTGGCCGCGTAATCATCAATGGGCGTTACTTCTCCCCGCCTAAGGCGGTTAGTCAGGTCATTCCAGACACCGCTAAACACGCGGTGCCACTCACTTGGGCTGATTTCCCGTGGCAGTGGCGGGAAACCATCAGTATCGATGGAATTGCCCATGTCGAGTTTATGGGCAAGTTCGTGAATGAGTACGTTGTAACCGTTAAAACCGCCGCTCTTCATAAGGTCGGTAAACGAGAGGATGACCGGCCCTTGGTAAGACGTTTCCCCGGCAAGTGTGTTGCTATATAGATGAACCACGCCCGTTTCATCCACTTCTTCCATCTGGCGACTGAACCCATCGGGTAGAATGAGTATCTCATGCACGTTGGTGAAGGCTTCTAGATGCTCGGCTTCTGTCCAGCCTAGGGTTAGCAGGCAGGCTTGTCCGGCCAGTACCATCTGAGCGGCAAGATCAAAGGGGGTATCGCGAAGATCTGCATGCAGGGTAATACGTTTATGGTTTAAAAAGTGCCATGCCCGCTGGCCCAGACGTTCGGCGTCGGTCTCATTTAAGGTGGCAAGCAAGGCAACGCGTGCTTGGGCTGCCCGCCATTCAGTAGCAGGTAGCGTTTGCGCAGTGAATCGATCAAACCAGCGGTGAATCATTGGCTATCGGCTACTTTTAATGGTGTTGAATTGCGAACAGTTGAATGTCGTTATTTTGCCACACAACAAGAGCACGCTGGTGATGACGTGCCTCATACAGTGAAAACAACGGAGTGTTTATGTGGTATCAACAGGAAATCCATTTACCGGAATTATCTCGCGGCTTTCACCTGATTACCGATGATATAGCACGAGCGCTGCCATGCTTAAGCGATTGTCACATTGGTATGCTGCATTTACAGCTGATGCATACTTCCGCCTCGTTAACGTTGAACGAAAACACCGACCCGGACGTGCGTCATGACTTAGACGCATTTGTGCGTCGGCTAGTGCCTGAAGAGTTACCTTATTTTCGCCATACGTTAGAAGGGCCTGACGATATGCCCGCCCACGTGGCTGCCAGCCTGATGGGAACGCAACTGACATTGGCAGTGCGGGATGGCCGTTTAGCATTGGGTACTTGGCAGGGGATATGGCTGGGAGAGCACCGCGACCAAGGAGGGCCGCGGCGGATATTGGCCACATTAAATGGCTGTGAAGCAACCTGATGTCGGTGAAGCTTACAGATTAAAGCGCTCTTCAATCACTGGCCATGCGGGGTCGCCGTCTGTGGTAGTGACGTCGGCTAGCATTGCTTCGATACGCTCAGAATGGTCGTTGATCCACTGTTCGGCGACCTCGCTAAGGTCACGCTCTTCCTGGCCAAACGCCTGAATCATCCAGCTCTGCTCTTCTGCGGTGAAAGTGAACTGTTCAAAGAGCGTCACCACATTGGGGTTGGCGTCCGCATAGTCGCTGCGTAATAGCGTTAGCACGTCGCTTTCGCCGTTATTTTCACCGAATAAATTCTCAGGATCATCCAGATAGCGCATCGGTAATTCAAGGTTCATCCAATGGGGCGTCCAGCCGACCCAAACGATGGCCTCTTCACGGGAAATTGCATCACGTGCAGCCGACAACATACCGACTTCACTGGTATCGACCAGCCGCCAGTCACCTAGCCCCCAGGTGTCGTTATCAATCGCATCATGCAGAATCTCACTGGCGGCAGAGCCTGCACCAAAGCCATGAATTTGGCCATTGAACTGGTCACGATGTTCATCCAGGTCGGCAAAACTCTGAATGCCGTTCTCATACAGATATTCCGGCACCGCCAGAGTCATTTGCGCCCCATCGACGTTATTGGCGACATCAATCAACACACCCGACTCCTTACGCGGATTAAACATCTCGCGTTGCGCAGGTAGCCAAGCGCCTAGGAAGGCGTCGATATCGCCACTTTCGATCCCTTGATAAATGACTTGTAGGCCAATTTCGTGAGTGCTGGTTTCGTAACCCAGTGGGTTCAATAGCTTTTCAGCAATGGCGGTTTTTACCGTAATGCCGGGCCAGGCGGGCACTCCGAAGTCGAGGGTTTGGTCGTCAGCGTGCGCCGCCGAGACGAATAACGCGGCGGTGGCGAAGGCAATGCCTGAGGCGAGAGGTTTAAGGTGTGTCATAGGATCTCCTTGCTAGGTTTTTGTCCGATAGGTGTTGTTGTTAAACAGTTATTATGGAATACCGCTAAACGTGGCGGGCTAGCACACGGAGCCGTGAAGCCAGCATATCGCGGTCTAAATAGGTTCCCTGCAAATGGCGTGCGCCGCTGTTAGGGTCGAACTCGCGCCGCCCGTGGAGTACCCGGCGGTTATCAAAAGCGACCATCTGACCTGGGAGAAGCGTGAACTCTAGCTGGTGCGCTTCGCTGTGGAACAGTGTCCACAGTAGTGCGTAGGCGCTGTACCAGGCGTCCATCTGCTCTACCGGTAGGTGAAGGGCATCGCGAATCCAGTTGTTTAGCCGCATTTCGACTAGATTACCTTTGGCATCTAGCGTGATAACGGGTGCGCGGGTGGAAATGTCATGGGTTTCATCCTGAAAGCGAAAATCGATCGGTGTTTCGCTGAGGATGGCTAGCGCTGCAGGGTCTTGCTGGCGTAGTGCTTCTACCACGCGCGCGCCGTCGGCAAATAGCGATTCGCCGCCACTGGCTTCGTTCTGTAGGCAGTAGAGCAACTGAATATCCGGCGGCTGGCGCCAGTTGGGTAAGTCAATATGCAGTGGTAATCCCACCGCAGTGTAGGCCGCATTATTGGGATTGGGCTTGGAGCGTACATCAAAGCGGGCGCCAAAGTTGGTGGCGCGCAGGGGACCAATTCGTTCAGCAAGGCGGCTCACTTCCTCTTCTAACAAAGGGCCATCGGTAATCAGTGCCAGCCCATCCCGCAGCATGGCCGTTAGCCAAGTTTTTTCGCCTTGGAGTGTTAAAAAATCCGCATGGCGGATGCGCTCAGGAGCAAAGTGATCACCCCACGGCTGGACGTTGGGTACCGCCGAGTGACGTATAACCTCTGGGCGGCGCTGGTAAAGCCAGCCGCTATGAAAAGCGCTGACATGACCATCCTGCCAATGCAGGTGTAAGTGCCCTTCCAACAGTACAACGCTTGGTGGCTCAGTGATGGGTTCAAGCGGTAGGTAGAGCCTTTCACGGGTCTGCGGGTGGCGGCAGGCGTGGCAGGCACAGTGGTCGCGCAGCCAGCGTAACGGCAGCGTCGTCTGCAGTCCGTCTTGCCACTCAAGGCTAACACCCAGTGGCGTGGTTGCTGCTTGTGTGAGTGAGGGTTCGGTGTCGTAAGAGGTTAGCTCGCCCATCTCTGGTGCGTGAGTATTGCTCGTCGTGGGTATGGATTGTAATGCGCTATTCATTAAAACTCCGAAGGGCTCCCTTTGCTGCAGTGCATGAGGGTCGTGCATAACTCCTATTAAGGATGATGAGTGGCGGCGGCGCTGACAAACGATTAATCTGGCCCCTGAGGCCATGTTTTACTTATAGGTTGCTTTTTCATGAGTCAGTTACCGCCCCTTTTATGGTTACAAGCCTTTGAATCTGCGGCACGCACGCTAAGCTTTACCGCCGCAGGTAACGAGCTGGGCGTCACCCAAGCGGCCATTAGTCAGCGTGTTCGGCTGCTGGAAGACCGGGTCGGTCAGAAATTGTTTGTACGACACGCACGTAGCTTAACGCTCACGCCCGCCGGGCAAGCGTGGTTGCCGAGTATTCACGATGCCTTTACACGCATCAGCGAAGGCACGTTGGAAGTCTTTGGGAGTACTTCTGAGCAACCTGTCACGCTACGCACGACGCCGGTGATTCAGCAGTCATGGTTGGCGCCGCGATTAATCGCATTTCATCGTGCTTATCCCCACGTCGCTTTACGTTTGGTCAGTGCTATCTGGCCGGATGACTTTGGCCCTGAAGGAGCGGATATCGAAATTCGTTACGGTAAGGGGGAGTGGTCAGGTGTAGAGATGCAGTCTTTGGGAAAGGAGCGGCTGCTGCCAGTCTGCTCGCCAGCGTTGGCGAAACAGCTATCAATCCCAACCGATCTGACGGGGCATACCTTGCTTCATGCGGCCGGGTTTGGCATAGGCTGGCCCGGCTGGCTACAGGAAGCTGGGGTCGCGCACTTGGAAGCGCAGTGCCGGTCGCTCACATGTGATAATCAAGTAATGACATTAGCACTTGCCAGCCAGGACGGCGGCATTGCACTTACCCATCTAAGGCTATTGGAGCAGCGCACGGATCTGGTAGCCCCCTTTAAGCTCAGCGTACTCAGCGATGAACAATTTTGGTTAGTTCGCCCTAGCCGCCGGCAAGTAGGCGAAGATGCCGCGCTTGTCTGGCAATGGTTAAGGAATTCTATGAGATAAGTGGTTATTGCTGATTTAGTGGGTTTTTACCAATTTTCTTGCCATTTTGGTGCAGCCGTGAAGAATGATGCGCTTTCAATGCTAAAAAAGGCGTCTGATACATGGATTTTTCTCTTACAGCGCTAGTGGATCGTAGCAACGGCCTGCTGTGGGGCAGCGTACTGATTTATCTATTGATTGGTGCGGGGCTCTATTTCACGGTAATGACCAGGGGGATACAGATACGCTACTTCGGTCATATGTTTAAGCTGCTGCGCAGCTCCCGCGAGTCCAACGGCGGCATCTCTTCTTTTCAAGCACTTTCCACAAGTTTAGCGGCACGTGTAGGCACCGGTAATTTGGCGGGTGTGGCGGTGGCGATCTACTTTGGCGGCCCCGGCGCGATTTTCTGGATGTGGATGACGGCCATGGTGGGCATGGCGACCAGCTTTGTAGAGTCGACCTTGGCTCAAGCGTATAAAACGGATCACGGTGATAACACTTTCCGTGGCGGCCCCGCTCGTTACATTGAGCATGGTCTTGGCTTGCGCTGGCTGGCCGTACTGTTTTCGATCTGTTTGATTATTGCTTTTGGGTTGGCGTTTAACAGTGTGCAGGCCAACTCTATCGCCCAGGCCATGGAGCAGGCATTCGCCATTCCCACCTGGGCAATGGGGTTAGTCTTGATGGCGGTGGTCGCGCCGATCATTTTTGGTGGTTTGAAATCGATTGCCAAAGTGGCGGAGCTGGTTGTACCGCTGATGGCACTGCTTTACTTGGTGCTGGCGCTGATCGTCGTCGGGTTAAATATTAGCGATTTGCCTGCGGCGATCATGACCATAGTGCGCAGTGCGTTTGGCCTTGAGCAAGCCGCGGGCGGCGCCGTGGGGTACGCGGTGTCTCAAGCGATTATGAACGGTATTCAGCGGGGCTTATTTTCAAACGAGGCGGGCATGGGGTCGGCGCCTAATGCGGCAGCAACGGCGTCTACCCGCCCGAATCACCCGGCCGCTCAAGGGTTTATTCAAATGCTTGGGGTGTTCCTGGATACCCTGGTGATTTGTACCGCCACGGCGGCGATCATCATTATGGCCGGGCCAGAATTAATGGCGGGCGATGAGAACAATGGCATTCAGTTAACGCAAATGGCGCTGTCTAGTCATGTGGGTGAGTGGGGCGGCATGTTTATCGCTGTTGCGATTCTGCTGTTTGCGTTTACGTCTGTTATCGCTAACTACTCTTACGGCGAATCCAATATTGAGTATCTGGCCGGGCAGCGCGCGCCAGTGGCGGTGCTAATTTATCGATTAGCGGTGCTGGCGATGATTATGGTCGGCTCAGTGGCAAGCCTGGGTGCGATCTGGAACTTCGCCGATCTCTCTATGGGGATGATGGCGATTATTAACTTGGTCGCTATTTTGATGCTGTCGCCAATCGCTTTCTCGCTGTTCCGTGATTATGAAGAGCAGTTAAAGGCGGGTAAGGAGCCGGTGTTTGATCCAAGCCGCTTCCCTAAACTAGCTAACAAGGTTGATCCCAAGGCTTGGCCGAAGAAATAGTCACGTTATAGCTAAGTAACTTCATGTCGATACCCCGCCACGTATGAATACGTGGCGGGGTTTTTAATTGGCCGCTGAATAATTCGATTTAATCGAATACAAGGCGGAAAACGTTGCGCTTTTGCTTCTTGGAAAGCGCCGTAGAATAGCGACCAATATCTACCCCTATACAGTGTGGAGCTTTCTATGACGACGCGTGCCCTGGTAATTACCTCTTCAATTCTCGCTGAAAACGGCCAATCAAATGCCCTGGCGAGTCACTTTCAAAGCCGTGCGGCAGAGCGTGGCAGTGTTGAAGTAACCCACCGTGATGTGGTGGCCAATGCAATGCCACACCTGGACATCAGTGAGTTGGGCGCTTGGCAAGTTGCAGTTGCAGAGCGTACACCTGAACAGCAGACATTAGCCGCTCGCTCTGATGAGTTACTGGCTGAGCTGCGTGCAAATGATGTACTGATTATCGCCGTACCCATGTATAACCTGGGCATTCCTTCACAGCTGAAAGCTTGGTTTGACCGTGTACTACGTGCCGGTGAAACGTTTCGTTATACTGAAAATGGCCCGCAAGGGTTGGTGGAAGGCAAGCGCGCCATAATTCTTGCCGCGCGTGGTGGTCAGTACGCAGGCACCGCGCTTGATAGCCAGACGCCGCACCTTAAAAGCATGCTAGGCCTGATGGGCATTACTGATGTCAATGTGGTCTATGCTGAGGGTTTGAACATGGGTGAGCAGCATCGCGCTGCTGCATTAAAAGAAGCTTTCCAAGCAATTGATCAACTGGTTGAGGCGCTTTAAGCACGCTCATTAAGCGCTCTCAAGAAATAAAAGGATAATGTCATCATGGCACGGCCTGAATTACTCGAACAGATCTACACGATTGTCGATCAAATTCCGCCGGGTCGTGTGACCACCTATGGCCGTATTGCCGCGATGACCGAAGGTGCTACCCCGCGCATGGTGGGTTCGGCGATGCGCCACTTACCGGATGGACATCAGTTGCCTTGGCATCGCGTGATCGCCTCGTCATTAAAGCTTGCCGATCATGGAGGCGCCGAGCGCCAGCACCGTAAGCTTCGCGATGAAGGGGTGTTGTTTGATGCCAAAGGCCGAGTGCCAGCGCACTTGGTCTGGCCTGATTGAGCTATGTGCTACGACTAGAAACAACAACGCCGCCCAATTGGGCGGCGTTGTTGTTTCGTTTAACTCTTTACTCTTCTAAGTTAGCCCCCGATTTCCACGACCAGTCGCGCCAGCGTAGATCAAACAGATCCTTGCGGCGGTCTTTAAGGTTGGTTACCGAGCCTTCGGCACGCACCACCGTTAGGCGGGTTAGATCTAAATCCGAGAAGAAAATCATCTCAGTATTGGGCGTGGTTTCCGCCAGCACTGCATCGTGGGGGAAGGCGAAGTCAGAAGGCGAGAATACCGCTGATTGGGCGTACTGGATATCCAGGTTTTCAATTGAAGGCAGGTTGCCGACGCTACCGCACAGCACTACATAACACTCGTTTTCAATTGCCCGCGCCTGAGCGCAGTGGCGAACACGCAAGTAGCCGTTTTTGGTGTCGGTCCAAAACGGCACAAACAGAATGTCCATATCCTGGTCGGCCAACAGACGCCCAAGCTCCGGAAACTCTACGTCGTAACAGATCAAAATGCCCACGCGGCCTGCATCGGTGTCAAACACCTGCAATTGATCACCGCCCTCGATCACCCAGTCGCGGCGCTCTTGTGGGGTAATGTGCAGCTTGGCTTGGCGTTCAACACTGCCGTCGCGGTGAAACAGATAAGCGATGTTGTAGAGTCGGTCATCTTTACCGACTTCAATCATCGAGCCGCCCACAATATTGATGTTGTAAGACACCGCCATGCGTGAAAGCTCGGTCTTAAAGCGCTCGGTGAAACCCGCCAAAAAGCGAATCGCCCCCATTTGATCCTGCTGGGCGGCACGGTCTTGAAGGCCCATTAGCGGTGCATAAAACAGCTCTGGAAATACCGCAAAATCACTTTGATAGTCAGACAGCGCATCAACAAAGTACTCGATCTGCTGAAGCGCAGCTTCCACCGAGGCAAACTCACGCATCTGCCACTGCACGGCACCCACGCGTACCTGGGTAGGCTTGTTGTCGAGCACGCTGGCAGCAGGCTCAAACAGAATGTTATTCCACTCAAGCAGGGTGGCGTAGCCGCGGGACTGCTCGTCTTCCGGCAGGTATTTGCGCAGTAGGCGCTTTACCTGAAAATCATTTGCTTGCTGGAAAGAGAGAATCGGGTCGTAGATCTCTTTACGCGAGACTTTATCAATGTATTGCGCGGGCGTGAGCTCGTCGGCGTGCTGGTGGTATTCAGGAATCCGACCACCGGCCAGAATTGCCCGCAGGTTCATCGAGCGGCACAGCTCTTTGCGCGCTTCGTAAAGGCGGCGGCCCAAGCGATAACCCCGGTAATCCGGATGAATCAGCACATCCAGGCCGTACATGGCGTCGCCATCCTCATTGTTGAGGATTATCTCGCGGTGGCCAATCAGGTCGTCGTACTTATGCGGATTGGAGAACTCGTCGTAATCCACCTGAACCGTCAACGCTACGCCGACCAGAAGTCCATCGTCTTCTATTGCTATTTGACCGTCAGGGAACTCCTGAATCAATTTGTCGATCGTGCGCTTCGGCCATGATCCGCCGATATCGTGATAGACAGCGTCCATCAACGTCTTGAGCTGATCGTAGTCATCGCTCGTCAGGTTTCGCAGATTGAGATGCAGTTCTTCCAGGGACATATCAGGGCTTCCCAGCGTCAGAAGTAAACGACCATTCTATCATTATTGGGCGTTGCTCGGCTTATCTGAGGTTAAGCCGCGTGTTAACGGGCGTGTCAGCGTTTGCGCCATGATGACCCCGGCAAGAATCAGTAGGCCGCCCGCAAAGTGGAAACCAGCGACACGCTCACCTAAAAAGATCATTGCAATGACGGCGCTAAATAGCGGCATCAAGTTAATAAAAATACTCGACTGATTAGCACCGATTTGGCGAACAGCGCGCATCCATAAAAAGGTGGTGATCACCGAGGCGGGGATACCTGCATAAAGAATCAGCCCGATATTTTGGCTATCAATCGGCGTCATTGGCCCCATTAAATAGGGCGGCAATAGGAACAGAACGGCAAAACAGACTTGAGCATAGAGCATCACCCAGGGCGGCAAATTCATTGACCAGCGCTTGAGCATAACGCCATATAGCGCGTAGCAAGTGGCCGCAACGACCATCAGCGCATCACCCAACGCGACCTGTAATTGCAGCAAAGAGAACGGATTACCTCGCCCCAGCAGTACGGTAACGCCTACGAAGGCCAGCACGCCGCCTAACACGCCGCCTAATGAGGGTGGCTCGCGAAGAATCAGTGCGCTGAGCAGCACCGTTAACAGCGGCACCATGGCGGCAAGAATGCCCATGTTAGTAGCGGTTGTGGTTTCTGCTGCCACGTAAGCCAGCCCTTGCCACAGGCCCATGCCAAGTAAGCCTAATAGCGCAAGCTTAGGCCACTGGCGACGAATCTCGTCGCGATGACGCAGCACCGCTGGCAGCACGAACGGGGTCATCACAGCCAGCGCTAATAGCCAGCGTAGAAAAGCAATACTGCTTGGCGCAATGGCACCTACGCTAAGCTGATTAATGGTCATATTTCCCGACCAAATCAGCACGGTAGCGAGCGGCGGCAAAAAGTAAATCAAGGGCATAGCAGTGGTTCCTTATCGTTAGCCGGGTAATGTGCCGTGGATTGGTGCTCTGGGCAAGCGCTGGACAAAAGATTGAGGGGCTATACGTGGCGCTCAGGATGTCATACGCTTGTTTGAATTTGTTTTATAATGCTTCTAATAAAATCAAGGAGACCCGTGATGAGCCAAACGCCCGCCTACCCAAACCTGTTTCGTCCTCTGACCATTGGCCATTTAACGCTGCCCAATCGCGTGTTAATGGGTTCAATGCACACCAATTTAGAAGAGGCGCCGAATGGCTTTGAGCGTCTGGCAGCGTTTTACACCGAGCGGGCGCGAGAAGGAGTGAGCTTGATCGTCACGGGGGGAATTGCTCCCAATCCGGAAGGGGCGGTTTTCCAAGGTGCTCACGCCCTGACCGATGAAACGCAACTGTCAGAGCATCGTCTGGTGGTGGACGCGGTGCACGCAGAGGGCGGGCACCTGTGTATGCAGATTCTTCATGCCGGGCGTTACGCCTACTCGCCAGATTTGGTGGCACCTTCCGCCATTCAAGCACCGATTAATCCGTTTATGCCACGGGCGTTAACCAGCGACGAAGTCGAGCAGCAAATAGCCGACTATGTGCGCTGCGCAACGCTTGCGCAACAGGCGGGCTACGACGGTGTGGAAGTGATGGGCTCAGAGGGGTATTTGATCAATCAGTTTATTTGTCAGCGTACCAACCAGCGTCACGATGAGTGGGGTGGCGCGTTTGAAAATCGTATGCGCTTTGCCGTGGAGATTGTGCGTCGGGTACGTGAAGCGGTAGGCGAGCGCTTTGTGATTATCTTCCGCCTGTCGATGATTGATTTGGTAGAAGACGGTAGTACGTGGCAAGAAGTCGTCACCCTAGGCCAAGCAATCGAAGTGGCTGGGGCGAATGTGATCAATACTGGTATCGGCTGGCATGAGGCCCGGGTGCCCACCATTGTTACCAGCGTCCCCCGTGCTGCCTTTACAGAAGTGACCAAACGCATTAAATCGGCCTTATCGATTCCTTTAATTACCACTAACCGTATCAATATGCCGGAGGTTGCTGAGCGCGTTCTGGCTGAAGGCCACGCCGACATGGTCTCCATGGCGCGGCCTTTCCTGGCTGACCCCGCTTGGGTACGCAAGGCTGAAGAGGGGCTGGTGGATGAGATCAACACCTGTATCGCCTGTAACCAAGCCTGCCTGGATCACACCTTTGCTGGAAAGCTGACGTCTTGTTTGGTTAACCCACGTGCTTGTCATGAAACTGAGCTCATCATTGAACCTGCGCAAACACCCAAACGGGTTGCCGTGGTGGGTGGTGGACCAGCTGGGCTAGCAACGGCAGTCACGGCGGCTAGCCGGGGGCACAACGTGGTGCTGTTTGAACGGCGCAGTGAGCTTGGCGGTCAGTTTAACTACGCCCGTAAGATTCCCGGCAAAGAGGAATTCAATGAAACCCTACGCTACTACCGGGTGATGCTTGAGAAATATGCCGTGGAGGTACGCTTGAATACCGCGGCAACGGCAGACGCGCTGGCTGATTTTGATGAGGTCGTTATGGCCACAGGCGTTCAGCCCCGTGAACTTAACCTTCCAGGCCATGATCACGCTAAGGTGCTTAGCTACGCTGAGGCAATTGAATCCCCTGAGCGCGTTGGGCGTAACGTCGCCGTGATTGGTGCGGGGGGCATTGGCTTTGATGTTTCCGAATTACTATCGCATCAAGGTCATCCGGCGCTAGATATAGCCGATTGGTGCGATGAGTGGGGCGTTGATTTAGCGGTAGGCGAACGGGGTGGCTTAAAAGCGCCGACGCCGCCCGTGGTTGCCCGCGAAATTGTCATGCTGCAGCGTAAAGCTTCGAAGCCCGGTAAAAATCTGGGTAAAACCACCGGCTGGGTACATCGTGCATCGCTTAAAGCACGAGGGGTTACCACGCTTACCGGCTGCGAATACCTCAAAGTCGATGATGCTGGTTTGCATATCCGCCGTGACGGGGTTGATCAGGTACTAGAGGTTGATAGCGTGGTGGTATGTGCAGGCCAAGAGTCAGTTCGCGATTTGCTGGCGCCGCTTGAGCAGGTAGGGGTGGCAGTACATATTATTGGCGGTGCGGATGAAGCTAGCGAACTGGATGCCAAGCGCGCGATTGAGCAAGGCACCCGATTAGCGGCGCGCTTATAAACAAAGTGTATTTATAAGCAAGTGCTTAACAGTGCAGGTGACGTAAACCTATAAATGGCGATAGACTGACTGATCAGCCTAGCTACTAAGCGTAGCTAGGTGTTAAAGGCACAAGTGGCACCCAGCTTGCGCCGTAAGATCGCCAGATATAAGGACAACCGTCATGACCTCGGAGTGTAGCCCCCGTTTTTTAGCTAGTGATAACACCTCCGGTATCTGCCCGGAGGCGATGGAATATCTGCTTGAAGCCAATCGCAGCGATGATTTGGCTTATGGTAACGATCTCTGGACGGCCCGTGCAGCGGACCGCTTCCGTGAGATGTTTGATTACGACTGTGACGTCTTCTTCGTTTTCAACGGCACTGCCGCTAATTCACTGGCGCTTTCGGCAATGGGGCGTAGCTATCACAGTGTTATTTGTCATGAGCTGGCGCATATCGAAACCGATGAGTGTGGTGGCCCTGAATTTTTCTCTAACGGTGCTAAGCTGCTTACCTCACCGGGTGCTAATGGCAAGCTGACACCGGAAGGTATTGAAGCGCTGGTCACTAAGCGCAGCGACATCCATTACCCCAAGCCTAAAGTCGTCTCGCTCACTCAAGCGACCGAAGTGGGCACGCTGTATTCCCGCGAAGAGCTCATGGCCATTCGTGCCATCGCTGACAAACATGACCTCCGACTGCATATGGATGGCGCACGGTTTGCTAACGCTTGTGCCAGCCTTAATGCTTCACCGGCAGAGCTCACCTGGCAAGTAGGGGTGGATGCGTTGTGCTTTTCGGGTACCAAAAACGGCTTAGCGTTTGGCGAGGCCATTCTGTTTTTTAATCGTGAACTGGCCGAAGATTTCTCTTATCGCTGTAAACAGGCAGGACAGTTAGCCTCGAAAATGCGCTTCGTTTCAGCGCCCTGGTTAGGGCTATTAGAAAGCGGCGCATGGTTAACCAATGCACAACATGCCAATGCCATGGCACGCTATTTATCGGAAGGCCTACAGGCACTCCCCGGCGTTTCACTGATGTTTCCTACCCAGGCCAACAGCGTTTTTGTTGAATTGCCTCCTTCTGCTATTGAAGCGTTGAAAGCCAAAGGTTGGACCTTCTATACCTTTATTGGCGCGGGTGGTGCTCGTTTTGTCTGTGCTTGGAATACTACCGTTGAACTGTTGGACGAGCTACTGGCCGATATTCGCTCGGTACTTGAGCGTTAAAGCCAACCGTTAATCACTTTTTTGCTGCTGTTCGCTACCTTCCAACTGCTCACGCCGCTGCTCTCCTGCAGCGGCGTGATGCGTTAGCTCACATATGTTGTTTGGGTCAACGCAACTATTCGCTTGAATAATTCTCTTACTAATATCGCTGCAGCGTTGAAGGTTTTAGTCATCACTTTTTGCTAATGCTGACTACGCTAAAAAAGCGACACCTCGTTTGGCACACCGTTGCGAAACATTTGGCTTTGCGGTGACTGCCTGGGGATGGGCCACAGGAGAGTTCCATGAGCATCTTTGATCACGTTCAAGACCGTTTTTCCCGCGTTCAGCAAGAAGACATGAGCCTAGAGGAGTATTTGGCTTTATGCCGTCGTGAACCAAAGGTTTATGCCAGTGCTGCCGAGCGTATGCTAGAAGCAATAGGCGAGCCGGAGGTAGTGGATACGGCAAAAGATGCGCGCCTTTCGCGTATTTTTTCCAACAAAGTGATCCGCCGTTACCCTGCCTTTGCAGAGTTTCACGGCATGGAAGAAGCGATCGAGCAGATCGTCTCCTACTTCCGCCATGCTGCTCAAGGGCTGGAAGAACGCAAACAGATCCTCTATCTGCTTGGCCCGGTAGGCGGTGGTAAATCGTCGCTCGCTGAGCGCCTTAAGCTGCTGATGGAACGTATTCCGTTTTATGCGATTAAGGGATCGCCGGTTTACGAGTCACCGCTTGGTTTGTTCTCACCTGAGGAGGACGGTGAGCTACTGGAGAAAGAGTTTGGTATTCCGCCACGCTACTTACGCAGCGTAATGTCTCCCTGGGCGGCGAAACGGTTGAAAGAGTACGGCGGTGATATCTCTCAGTTCCGCGTGGTGCGCTTGTACCCCTCACGGCTGAACCAAATCGCTATCTCCAAAACGGAACCTGGTGATGAAAATAATCAGGATATTTCATCGCTGGTGGGTAAAGTCGATATTCGCCAGTTAGAGCTTTACTCCCAGGATGACCCGGATGCCTATAGTTTCTCCGGCGGCCTATGCCGTGCGAACCAGGGGCTGATGGAGTTTGTGGAGATGTTCAAAGCGCCCATTAAGGTGCTGCACCCATTATTAACCGCAACGCAAGAGGGTAACTACAACCCGACGGAAGGCATGGGGGCGATTCCCTTTGATGGGGTGATTTTAGCGCACTCCAATGAATCCGAATGGCAGGCATTTCGCAACAACCGTAATAACGAGGCGTTTCTTGACCGGGTGTATATCGTCAAAGTGCCTTACTGCCTGCGGGTTTCTGAAGAGGTCAAGATCTATCAGAAACTACTCGAAGACTCTTCGCTAAATGCTGCCCCTTGCGCCCCAGACACAATGCGTATGCTGGCACAGTTCTCGGTGCTATCGCGGCTTAAAGCGCCGGAAAACTCTAACATCTACTCAAAAATGCGCGTCTATGACGGTGAAAATCTGAAAGACACCGATCCTCGTGCTAAGTCAATACAAGAGTATCGCGATGCGGCGGGGGTGGACGAGGGCATGCAGGGGCTGTCGACGCGCTTCGCGTTTAAGATTCTCTCCAAGGTGTTCAACTTTGACAGCACTGAAGTGGCCGCTAACCCGGTGCACCTACTCTACGTATTAGAGCAGGCGCTGGAGCGAGAACAGCTGCCGTCAGAAGTGTTTGAGCGTTACTTAGGCTTTATCAAAGAGTTTATGGCGCCCCGTTATGTGGACTTTATTGGTAAAGAGATCCAAACCGCGTATCTCGAGTCTTACAGCGAGTATGGTCAAAACATTTTTGATCGTTATGTGACGTATGCTGACTTCTGGATTCAGGATCAGGAGTATCGTGATCACGAAACCGGCGAGCTGTTAAACCGTCAATCACTTAATGAAGAGCTAGAAAAAATCGAGAAACCGGCGGGCATTTCGAACCCGAAAGATTTCCGTCATGAGGTGGTCAACTTTGTGTTGCGGGCGCGGGCGCAAAATAACGGCATGAACCCAAGCTGGCAGTCTTACGAGAAGTTGAAAGGGGTGATCGAACACAAAATGTTCGCTAACACCGAAGAGTTACTGCCGGTCATTTCGTTTAACGCCAAGGCCTCTAGATCCGATCAGAAAAAACATGAAGATTTTGTGGCGCGCATGGTCGAGCGCGGCTACACCGAGAAACAGGTGCGGCTACTTTCCGAGTGGTATTTGCGCGTGCGTAAGTCCCAGTAATGGGTGGCGTAAAGATGGGTGTCTAAGGAGGTCGTATGACCTACTTTATTGATCGAAGGCCGAACGCGAAACATAAAAGTGCGGTGAATCGTCAGCGCTTTTTAGAGCGTTATCGTAAGCATATTAAACGCTCGGTTGAGGAGGCCGTTAACCGTCGTTCAATCACCGACATGGAGCGCGGGGAGAAAATATCGATTCCCGCAAAAGATATCTCTGAGCCGGTCTTCCAGCACGGCCCTGGTGGCGCGCGTAACGTTGTTTCTCCTGGCAACAAGGAGTTTGTCGCAGGCGATAAAATCCGCCGACCCAGCGGGCAGGGTGGCGGCAGTGGCGCTGGTGAGGGAGGCGCTTCTAATCAAGGTGAAGGGATAGATGAGTTTGCCTTTACTCTTAGCCGAGAGGAGTTTTTAGAGTTTGTCTTTGATGGGTTGGAGCTGCCCCATTTGCAGCGCAAGCCACTGAAGTCGTTGGAAGAGGTCAAAATGGTGCGGGCAGGGCTTTCTCGCGATGGCGTGCCTTCTCGTATTAGCATTACCCGTTCAATGAGGGAAGCTTACGCGCGGCGAATTGCCATGCGCGCGCCCATTAAACGGGCGCTTAAAGAGGCCATCGAAGCACTTGATGCTGAAGAGCGTAAAGACCCGGTGCTTCGCAACCCTACCCGTATCAATGAGCTCAAAACTGAAATTGAGCGCTTGGAGAAGCGCATCGCGGGCGTGCCTTTCATTGATACCTACGACTTACGCTATCACCAGTTGAGTGCCCAGCCACAGCCCTCTAACCAGGCGGTCATGTTTTGTGTCATGGACGTGTCTGGCTCCATGACCCAAAACCATAAAGATATCGCCAAGCGCTTTTTCCTGCTCCTGTATCTGTTTTTAGAGAAGCACTACGAGAAAGTCGAACTGGTATTTGTGCGCCACCATACCGCCGCCCGGGAAGTGACGGAGGAGGAGTTTTTCTATTCGCGGGAAACGGGGGGCACGATTGTCTCCAGCGCGCTGAACCTGGTGAACAAAATCATTGAAAAGCGCTACCCCGTAGGCCAATGGAATCTCTATGTGGCCCAGGCTTCTGATGGCGATAATTGGGACGATGACTCGAATATCTGCCGTGATCTGCTGGTCAAACAGCTAATGCCACAGCTGCAGTATTACGCTTACGTTGAAATTACCCCTCACGACCATCAATCGCTATGGCATGAGTACGAGAGTGTGGTTAAGCAGTTTCCCGAGCGTTTTGCGATGCGGCAAATTGTTGAAGCTGGCGATATTTATCCGGTCTTTCGTGAGCTGTTCAAGCGTCGCTTAAGCCAGTCCTAGTGACCTTGTTTAGAGGCTAGTGACCGCATGATGAGGAGTGGGCTATGAGTGCATCCCGCAAGCGCAAGCCGATTGCCACCGGCTCCGATTGGAACTTCAGCATGCTGGAGCGTTTCGATACGGAGCTGGCGCGGCTGGCCGATGTGTATCGGTTGGATACCTATCCTAATCAGATAGAAGTGATTACGACTGAACAAATGATGGATGCCTACGCAAGCGTAGGGATGCCGGTGGGTTATCACCACTGGTCGTTTGGTAAGCAGTTTCTGGCGGTGGAAGGAGCTTACAAGCGCGGCCAGATGGGTTTGGCCTATGAACTGGTCATCAACTCTGACCCCTGTATTGCCTACCTGATGGAGGAGAATACGCTGATGATGCAGGTGCTGGTGATGGCCCACGCCTGCTACGGACACAACTCCTTCTTTAAGGGCAATTATCTGTTTCGTACCTGGACGGATGCCTCGTCCATCGTTGATTATTTAGTGTTCGCACGTAAATATATTGTCCAGTGTGAAGAGCGTCACGGCGTACAGGCCGTTGAGCAACTGTTGGATGCCTGCCACGCGCTGCAAAACTATGGTGTTGACCGCTATAAGCGCCCTTCACCGATTTCTGCTGAAGAGGAGGCGAAGCGCCAGGATGAACGGGAGGCCTACCTACAGACGCAAGTTAATATGCTCTGGCGGACCATTCCTGAATCCCCCGCTGGGGTTTCACCCTTGCCGGGCAGTCTGCATAGCGATGATGACCCCTTAGGTTTACATAGCGGCGGACGTTACCCTTCTGAGCCCCAGGAGAACCTGCTCTATTTCATTGAGAAAAACGCGCCGCTGCTGGCACCCTGGCAGCGTGAAATCGTGCGCATTGTGCGCAAGCTCGCCCAATATTTTTACCCTCAGCGGCAAACCCAGGTAATGAACGAGGGCTGGGCATGTTTCTGGCACTATACGCTGATGAACAGGCTTTACGACGATGGCAATGTCGATGAAGGGCTGATGCTTGAGTTTTTACAGTCCCATGCTGCGGTGATTAACCAGCCAGCCTTTGATAGCCCCCATTTTAGCGGGATTAACCCCTATGCGTTGGGCTTTGCTATCTTTATGGATATTAAGCGGATTTGCGATGCCCCGACCCCAGAGGATCACGAGTGGTTTCCTGATATAGCAGGCACTCCCTGGCGGGAAACGCTAGAGTTTGCGATGCGCAATTTCAAAGATGAATCGTTTATTCAGCAGTTTCTATCACCGAAGGTAATGCGCGACCATAAACTATTTTTAGTCGTGGATGATGATCAGGTTGAGACTCTGGAAGTTGCCGCGATCCATAATGAGCAAGGCTATCGTCGGGTGCGGGAGGCACTTGCAACCCAGTATGCGCTCTCTGTTCGTGAGCCCAATATTCAGGTCGTCGAAGCCGCGATACGCGGCGATCGCTCTTTGACTCTTCACCATGTGCAGGATAGCCGTCGTCCGTTAGGCCGCAGCGTTTATCCCGTGATTCGCCATTTGCAGCAGCTCTGGGGGTTCCCGGTTCACTTGGTTTCTCTTGATGAGGGGCGTGTCACCAGACGCTATCATTGGCCTGTAGAGGACGAAGCTAGCACTTCCTAGTTTTATACCTTCTAATGTTTTGATACTTGCTAAAAACAACTACCCCGCACAATGGCGGGGTAGAGGCATTTTTACTTCTTTAGCGCTAGGAGTTGACCGCTTGGCGCTTAGGCTTGGGCTGTCCAGGATTGGCACCAGCCAGCGGGTTCAACGCTGTTCTCTGGGAATAGCTGGCAGCCTTCTTTGTCGGCAACCCAGAACATGCAGTTATCGCAGCGTTCGCCATCTTCATACGCAGGATGGTCGCTAGCTTCGCTGGCATCTTCTACGTAGTTAAGGGCTTGGGCATTGCTTGCGGATGGATCCAGACGCGGTAGCTCTTGAGCAAAGGCAGTCTTAGAAAGAATGCCCGCGCCAAGCGGAAGGGCAGCAAGGCCCAACATGCTATTGCGCATGAAGTCACGACGGCTCTTATTAGCCATGATTTCTCCTTATCGTCACGGTTTGACGTTTGGTCACGGTTATCGGGTGGTTGACCACCTCTTAATGCTCCGCAGAAACCTGCAAGACGGAGTTCTTAGCTACATGCTAGCGGATGTACAAGGGTTGTGCGAATCCTCCAGCAAGTATAGCGACAATTGGTCACGCTGATGCTGAAGCTGCGCCTACTTCCTGGTCGCTGGTATACTCTGACAAGCATTTTTGGATTGTGACTATTCTAACGTGAGAGGCGGGCCATGCAAAACGCAGTCATATTAATCAATACCGATAAAGGCCAAGTGAAGGCGGTGGCCGAGCGTCTAGCTGATGTAGAAGGTATCAGTGAAGTGTACTCGACCTGTGGGCGTTACGACTTGGTTGCCATTGCACGCACTCGTGATTTTGAAAGTTTGGCTGAGCTTGTCACCGAACGTTTGAATGCAGTGGAAGGCATTAGTGATACAGAAACGCTCAATGCTATGCAGGTTCACTCTCGGCATGATTTAGAAACCATGTTTTCACTGGGTTGGTAGTTTTAAATCGACATATCAGCGCATGCGACACATAAAATGATAAGTGCTTACAAGCGCTAGCCAGGGAGTGCATCTGTTGGGGAAATCGGTTTTACGCTGGCGTCGGCAGGGTCGACGCTTTGGCATTATTGTGCTGTTTGTTGTTGCCGGTACCGGTCTTTGGGAGTTTCAAGAGCGCCAGCATAAAGATGCGTACACCTGGATGGGTGTGCCGACATGGGATGGCTTTCATCCCACCACCTTTCACCGGGTGCTGCGTAACGACGGCTTTTTAGTGGGATGGTCGGATGTGCGTGTGAATCCGCTATGGGTCAGCTATCAGGTCGAAGCGGTGCCTGATGAAACCCGTATTGGTCCCCGGCCTAACTTTCAAACAGACTGGCGCACGCTGTGGCCTGTTGGCACCGATAGCTATGCGGGTAGCGGTTATGATCGCGGGCATATGGCGCCCAATTACGCGATTGCCGCTGTACATGGGCGCAGCGCCCAAGTAGATACTTTTTTGATGAGCAATATGACCCCTCAACGGCCTGAGCTAAATCGTCAGCTATGGCAGCGTTTGGAGGAGGTGGTGATGGATCATTTTGCACCGCGTTTTGATCGTTTACAGGTTATAACCGGGCCGGTGTTTCCAGAACGTTTTATGGATAACGCATTTAACCGTGTTGGCTTGGTCGAAGTCCCAGAAGCATTTTATAAAATCATTGTAGCGCCACACAGTGACGCGCCATTAGCGCTGGCATTTATTATGCCGCAAGAGGTGCGTGGTAATGAGCCGCTTGATGATTACTTGGTGACTATTGATGAAATTGAAGCGCGCACGGGGCTTAACTTCTTTCCAGACTTAACCGCTGAAGTAGAAGCTGTATTAGAAGGTGAGCTGCGTACACAGGGGTGGGCGCTTGAAGAAGTCGCACGTCGTCGTGGGCGTTTTCAGTAGTGTATATAAAAAAGGGGAGGGTAATGATGCGGACGGGTACCATCCAGTGGTGCCCAGGAGAGGACTTGAACCTCCACGTCCATACAGACACTAGCACCTGAAGCTAGCGCGTCTACCAATTCCGCCACCTGGGCGAACACAAACTTGCTGCTATTACGCTTACTGCTATTACTTGCGGTCGCACCTTAATACATCATGAAAAGGGGATAACATGATGTAACTTGGTGCCCAGAAGAGGACTTGAACCTCCACGTCCATACGGACACTAGCACCTGAAGCTAGCGCGTCTACCAATTCCGCCATCTGGGCAAGTGGCGCGTATAATACCGGGGTGTTAGTTAAATGCAAGACCTTGAACGCGCTTTTTATAAAGCAAATTGTATAAACAGCGTTCAAGACGGTTGGGTGATTGAACGTGCAGCGCTATACTGCCCCCATGACTAAACAAAACTATATTCATTTCAGCTTTAAAAATACTGAAATATCCCGCCCGCAACGCAATGCGTATGCGCTTTTTTTATGCCTCTCGCAAATGACGCCTTCAAGGATGTTGCTCGTATGAAGTATTGGACGTTAAGTGATGATCCGCACGCCGAGCGCGAGGCGCATAAATATGGTAATCCAGCGCCGAGCCGAGAGTATTTGCTTGCCGCATTAGAGAGCTATGGCAAGCCGATTACCCACGAAAATATGAGCCGTATGCTGGGGCTTGAAGACGAAGAGCTTATTGAAGCCGTTCGCCGCCGCTTAGCCGCCATGGAACGTGATGGACAAGTCCTGCGCGACCGCCGCGGAGCTTATGCGCTGATTGATAAGCTTGATCTAGTGAAGGGTAAAGTGCTGGGCCACCGTGATGGCTTTGGTTTTCTGCTGCGTGATGATGGCAAAAAGCCTGATCTGGTATTGCCGCCGCGCCAAATGCGACGCGTGTTTCACGGTGACCATGTGCTTGCACGCATTAGTGGCCGTGATCGCCGTGGCCGTGATGAAGCGACCATTGCTGATGTCATTGCGCGCAACACCCAAACGATTGTCGGCGTTTATCGCAGTAATACGCCTGAATTTGGTATATTGATTCCGGAAAATCCGCGCATCACTCAGGAAGTGATTATCCCGCATAGCGCTTGCGGAGGCGCTAAGGATGGTCAGGTAATCTCTGCCAAGATTGTCCAGCAGCCTGCGACACGTATACAGCCGGTAGGCGAAGTGGTCGAGGTGCTGGGTGAGCGCATGGATCCAGGTATGGAAATTGATATTGCGATTCGCAGTTACGATATTCCCGCCGAATTCCCCCCGGAAGTGATCGACCAAATTGGCGGTATTTCGGCCGAGGTGCTGGAAGATGATAAGCAGCACCGCGTTGACCTGCGTGACGTGCCGCTGGTCACCATCGACGACGAGTCCGCCAAGGATTTTGACGACGCGGTGTGTGCTTGGAAAACCAAGTCCGGCAGTTGGAAGTTATTGGTAGCCATTGCTGACGTATCTCATTACGTGCGCCCTGGCACGCCGCTTGATGATGAAGGCCGAACGCGCGGTAACTCGGTCTATTTCCCTGGTCAAGTTATTCCCATGTTGCCGGAGTTACTCTCCAACGGGCTTTGTTCGCTCAATCCGCATGTCGATCGTTTGGTGTTGGTCTGCGAGATGAATATCTCGAAGACCGGCGCGATCAGCCGCTACCGCTTCTACGAAGCAGTAATGAACTCTCACGCACGCCTTACCTATAACAAGGTTGCTGCCATTCTCGATGAGAACAGTGAAGAGGGCGAAGTGCTGCGGGCAGAGCATGGTGATCTTGTGAAGCCGCTACAGAGCCTGGAAGAGCTCTATTATTTGCTGCGTGAGGCACGCACGGAGCGTGGGGCTATCGATTTTGATACCACCGAGACAGCGATCATCTTTAATGATGAGCGCAAAATCGAGAAAATCGTACCGCGTAGCCGCAACAATGCCCACAAGCTAATCGAGGAGTGCATGTTGGCCGCTAACGTGGCGACGGCACGCTTCTTAGATAAACATGATCTGCCCGCGCTCTATCGTATCCATGAGCGACCTACGCCTGAGCGACTCGACAAGCTGCGTCTGTTCTTGAATGAACTGGGGCTTTCTGTCGGTGGTGGCGATATGCCGACCCCACAGGATTACCAGGCGTTGCGCGAGGCGATTATTGACCGCCCCGATGCGGATATCATTCAGACGGTCATGCTGCGTTCAATGAATCAGGCGGTCTACTCGCCGCAAAATGAAGGTCACTTTGGGTTGGCGTATCAAGCCTACGCTCACTTTACCTCGCCGATTCGCCGCTACCCCGACCTGCTAGTGCACCGCGCTATTCGCTCAGTCATCCGCGGTCCGCGTCAGACCAATACAGTGCTGCGCGTAGAGGGCGCGCCGGTTGAGCCGCCAAGCAAGTGGTGCCCGTATACCTTTGAGCAGATGCTTGAGCTGGGCGAACACTGCTCAATGACAGAGCGCCGTGCCGATGAGGCGACCCGTGATGTTGAGAGCTGGCTGAAGTGTGAGTTTATGTCCGACAAGCTCGGCGAGATGTTCGAAGGCACCATTGCCTCGGTAACTCAGTTCGGCTTGTTTGTTCGTTTGGATGAGTTCTACGTGGAAGGGTTGGTTCACGTTACCTCGCTGCCTTCGGATTATTATCACTACGAAGCAGAGAAGCACCGTTTGAAAGGCGAACGTACCGGCACCACTTATCGCTTGGGCGATGGCCTCACTGTGCAGGTTGCCCGCGTTGATATGGATGACCGTAAAATCGACTTTGGCCTGGGTGATGAGAAGCCCCGCCCGCGCCGTCAGCCACGGAAGAGTCGCGGTGGCGAAGGCGGTGCTGGCGCTAAATCCGATGGTGGCAGAGCTAGGGGTGCCCGAACCGGTGGGGATAAGGCATCGAATGGCGATAAGCCTGCTGTTCGTCGCGGCCCGCGTCGTACGCGCAACGGCCCGCGCAAACCATCACCGAATAAGGGTTAAGCATGAAACCGGAACCCTTTCGGCGAGGACCGCGTAGCCGTTCGAATGCAGGCCCCAAGACGCCTGATGGACTGGATCAAGTGTACGGTTTGCATGCCCTGCAAAGCCTGTTGGACAGAGGTGAGTCACCCCGTGAATTGTGGGTTCAGCAGGGGGCGGGGAGCCGCTTAAAAGAGGTTGTCGCCCAGGCGCAGTCGCGGGGCGCTCGTGTGAAAGAGCAGCCTCGCGACCTGTTGGATCAATTGACGCAAGGGGCTGCTCACCAAGGAGTCGTGGCTTTTTGCCCGCCGTTGGTTCCTGAGGGCGAAGAGTCGTTATGGCTCAAGCTGCGCGCTTGGCAGTCATCTACACCGCCGCTTTTTTTAATTCTTGACGGTGTCACCGATGTGCACAATTTCGGCGCCTGTCTGCGCAGTGCGGATGCGGCGGGTGTTCATGGCGTGATTGTCGCTAAGGATAAAGCCGCCCCGCTCAATGCAACGGTGCGTAAAGTTGCCTGTGGTGCCGCTGAAGTAGTGCCGGTATATCAGGTAACTAACTTGGCGCGCACACTGGCTAAGCTGAAAGATGCTGGTGTTTGGATAACCGGTACCGCGGGTGAGGCGGAATCCAGCGTGTTTGAGATAGATATGACGGGCCCGATCGCGTTGGTGATGGGGGCGGAAGGTAAGGGCATGCGTCGCTTAACCCGCGAAGCATGCGACAACCTTGCCAAGTTGCCAATGGCGGGGGAAGTGTCTAGTCTCAATGTGTCGGTGGCTACCGGTATTTGTTTGTTTGAAGCTGTCCGGCAGCGCCAGCTTGCAAGTTAACCGCCGTACTACTAAGATACACGCGCCCGTTTGTCTGCAAGCGGGCGTTAGCTGTGAGAATTAGTAATTGATACTGTTGTTGAAAAAAACAGTTAATGAAATAAAAGTTCTGCTTGATGTTCCGGTGACCGTGAATTAGGCGGCGGAGCACTTCAGTTAACTCCTTGCTTCCCTGTCGTCGTTGGCTGTGTTTAGCAGCAACACACAAAGGAAGCTGTCAAACCGCAAGGAGATCCCATGCGTCATTACGAAATCGTGTTTATGGTCCACCCGGATCAAAGCGAGCAGGTGCCGGCTATGGTCGAGCGCTACACCAGCATCGTTACTGAAAATAGCGGCACTGTGCACCGTCTAGAAGATTGGGGCCGTCGTCACCTGGCTTACCCGATCAACAAGATCCACAAAGCCCACTACGTGCTGATGAACGTCGAATGTTCTGGCGAGACTCTCGAAGAAATCGAGAACATCTTCCGTTTCAACGACGCCATCATCCGCAGCTTGGTTGTTCGCTGCAAAGAAGCGGTTACTGAAGCTTCCCCGATGATGAAACCGGCAGAAGAAAAACGTCCGCGTCGCGAAGAAAGACCGCGCGCTGAAGAAGAAGAAACTGCCTGATTTTATTCACTGCACGTTTTAAGGAGCTAGTCCATGGCACGTTTTTTCCGTCGCCGTAAGTTTTGCCGCTTCACCGCTGAAGGCATCAAGCAGATCGATTACAAAGATCTGGACACGCTGAAGGCTTACATCACTGAAACCGGCAAGATCGTTCCAAGCCGTATTACCGGTACCAAAGCACGCTATCAGCGTCAGTTGGCGACCGCTATTAAGCGTTCGCGTTATCTGGCACTGCTGCCCTACTCCGATAGCCACCAGTAAGCGTTTAACGTGATGCTGGCACTAGCCCGATGGCTCATGCGGGGTACGCCTTACGCTGCAGGCGTGGCGGCCCTGGCAACGCTAGTGCCTTGGCTGTTCTGGTTAGGGGCAGCCATCGCCGCACTGATGACCCTACGCAAAGGCTTCGCGCCTGCGCTACCGGTGATTATTGCTGCAGCGCTACCGGCTGGCTGGTGGTGGGCCCAGGGTGATGTTATTCCGCTTGCTAGCGTACTGCTGGTAACGCTGATGGCCGTCATTCTGCGCGAGAGGATGCGTTGGGGTGAAACGTTAATTGTAGGGACATTGGTCGCTGCAGTGATGGTTCAGCTTGGCATCTTCACACCGCCAGGTGGCACAGAGCTAATGCTTGAGCAACTGCGTGAAGGTTCAGAAGAAGTGGATCGCATGCTCACGGAATTTTCCAATCAGGGCTACGATACCCAGACCCTTGCTGCATTAGTCGTAGGTGGTGTAACGGGATTAGTAGTGCTGTTGGCAGCGATAGTGTGTTTGGCACTCGCGAGAAGTTGGCAGGCCGGGTTGTATAACCCTGGTGGCTTTCGCGAAGAGTTTCATGCATTTCGCTTAACCCCTAAAGAGCTAGCTATTTTGGTAGTTATTGGGGTGACAGGTATGGTGCTGGGTGCTCACGCACTGGCCATGCTTGGCTGGGTTCCGCTTTTGGTGGCTGGCGTTGCGTTAGTGCACGGGTTTATTGGATTAAAGGGGATGAACGGGCTGTGGCTGGTAGCATTTTATGTGCTGCTAATCACGACCTGGCCCACGATTCTCATTGTGCTGCTGTTGGGGCTGATTGATACATTCGCGAACGTTCGCGCACGCCTTGCCCGCAGCAACTGACAAGAGGTTTACGAGATGGAAGTCATTCTGCTCGACAACATTGGTAAGCTGGGCGGCCTGGGTGACAAGGTCACTGTAAAGCCTGGTTATGGTCGTAACTACTTAGTGCCTTACGGCTTAGCCGTACCGGCCACTAAAGATAACATCGAAGCGTTTGAAGCACAGCGTGCTGAGCTCGAAGCGCAAGCCGCTGAGCGTAAGGCTGAAGCCGAAGCGCGTGCTGAGCAGCTAAACGACATCGAACTGTCTTTGGTTTCCAAAGCTGGCGATGAAGGTAAGCTGTTCGGTTCCATCGGTCCGCGTGATTTGGCTGATGCCATTTCCTCTGCTGGCATCGATGTTGCCAAGAGCGAAGTGCGTATGCCGAATGGCCCGATTCGCCAGACTGGCGAATACGACATCGCCCTTCACTTGCACGCTGAAGTGGATGCCGTTGTACGCGTAGTGGTAGTCGCAGAGTAACTAGTCATTACGTTAAGTAACTAGTTGCGCTAACACGCCTCAAAAGGCGCGGGTTTCCTCCCGCGCCTTTTGTTTTGGCTGTACATTAGCTTCTGGGGTTGCCTAAAAGCGAACTGTGCCACCGCGCAGTTTTTTTTAGCCAACGTCTTCTAGATCAATGATGAATCAGTGTTGGTCGTCTAATCAGTGCTTGTCGTCACAGTGAAGCGCGGTGACTAAGATAAGCGTTTTCACTGGCTACACCGTTGTGTTTAAAGGAGCTCGCTATGCAGGACCAGCCTTCTGCTGATAAGGAAACGGCAGCGCTAAAGCTGCCGCCGCATTCGCTTGAGGCAGAGCAGTCGGTACTGGGTGGGCTAATGCTGGATAACCAGGCCTGGGACAACGTTTCAGAGCGCTTGGTGGCGGATGACTTTTACCGTTACGAGCACCGTTTGGTGTTCAACGTGATGATTCATCTTGCTGAGTCTGCTCAGCCTTTAGACGTGGTGACGCTCTCTGAAGCCCTCGAAGCACGGGATCAATTAGACACGGTGGGTGGCTTGGCATTTCTGGCCGAGCTTGCGCGTAATACACCTTCTGCGAGTAATATTCGCGCCTACGCGGATATCGTCCGCGAGCGTGCCACGCTGCGCAAACTAATTCGCGCCGCTAACCAAATCGCTGATAGCGCTTTTTCCCCCCAAGGGCGTCCAGCGGACGAACTGCTTAACGAAGCCGAACGGTTAGTCTTCCAGATTGCTGAGGAGCGCCCCAAAACCGGCGGCCCTATCGGCATGAGTGAGCTGTTAACCAAAGCCGTGGATCGCATTGATGAGTTGTTTAATCTCAAGGGTGAGATGACCGGTCTTTCAACCGGCTTCCGTGACCTGGATGAGATGACCACGGGTCTACAGCCTTCTGACATGGTGGTTATTGCAGGGCGACCCTCCATGGGTAAAACCACCTTCGCCATGAACCTCGTCGAGCACGCGGTTATTTCAAGTGATAAGCCGGTGATGGTGTTCTCCATGGAGATGCCCGCCGAATCGCTGATGCTAAGGATGCTATCGTCGCTGGGTAGGATTGATCAAACCCGTGTGCGGACAGGGCAGTTGGAAGATGAAGATTGGCCGCGCTTAACGTCCGCGGTTAACCTGCTTAAAGACAAGCAGCTGTTTATCGACGATACCGCGGCCTTATCGCCGAATGAAATGCGCTCAAGGATGCGCCGTGTGGTGCGGGAACATGGCAATATAGCGCTGGTCATGATCGATTATCTTCAGTTGATGCAAATACCCGGTTTCAATGAAAACCGCACCGGTGAGATTTCTGAAATCTCGCGCTCTTTGAAAGGCTTGGCAAAAGAGTTTAACTGCCCAGTAGTCGCGCTTTCACAGCTAAACCGCTCGTTGGAGCAGCGCCCCAATAAGCGGCCGGTCATGTCGGATCTACGCGAGTCAGGCGCCATCGAGCAGGATGCGGATGTTATCGCCTTTGTTTATCGTGATGAGGTTTATAATCCAGATAATCCCGATAACCAGGGCATCGCTGAGTTAATTATCGGTAAGCAGCGTAACGGGCCTATCGGTACGGTGCATATGGCGTTTATTGGTAAATATACCCGCTTTGAGGATTTGGCCCCGGATAGTTACGGCGAAGCGTTTGGGGATTAAGCAGTCTCTGATTAACTTGAGGATGGGGAGTAAGCTCGTATAATGCCCCACCCAGAAAATGTAGATAACGGGAGTAGCAAATGGCAGGTGGATTTCGGCGCGGAAATAGGCAGCGTCTTCCTAAGCTAGAAGGTCGCGGTGAGTTGCAGTCGTTAGAGCGTGAAGGACCTTTTAAAGAGTGGCTAGGTATGCCCGATCTTTACCGTTACCACTTAGTTGTGGAGGGTGAAAAGTATAGCTACCAAACTGAAGATGGCGAGCTTCCTGTGGTAGTAGGGGATAAGGTGGTTTTCCGCTACAAGGAAACAAAAGGCGGTAATTGGATCGACCGTAATTCGCTTGGTAAAGCCATCGACCCTTCTGAATATCAACGTTAAGCACTGGTTGTTGACTCTTTGGTCAGAAACTCTCTTGCACTGTTGCCCTCCTAGTTATTAAATGTAGAAGTGTTGAATGTTTTGACGATGGAGATCGTCATAACATTGCAATAATCAGGCAACAGAAATGTCATCGGGTACAGGCATGCTGTGCCCGATGACATATACAAATAATAGGAGGGAACCATGGAACTGAAGGATCTAAAACAGTTTGTCGCTAGTCACGACAATTTTGAAATACGCGTGATTACCCATTCGGGCAGTCGTTTTTATCAAATCGAGTTAGAAGACGTTGAAGCCGAGCGTCATATGCTTATGCAACGTGGTAAGCCAATGCTTTTTCGCTCGCTAGATGATGTTTACATGGAGCTTAAACGCGCCGGTATTCATCGCGCTTACTTAGTCCAGCATGTGCCCCATGATGAAGTCATTGGCCGTGATGCACACTACAGTGAGCCGCTCACTTCACGTATGCCGCTCGTTTTTTAAGCTGCTTTTTAAGCTAGCTTTTCTAGGTTAGTTTTTCCCACCACTGCCCGAGCCGAATGCGGCGACGGGCAAAAAATCGGTAACCGGCGTTCATTAAGCCGCGCACACCCGGTAAGCACGAAAATCTCACCAGCCGCCGATAGCCCAAGACAGCATAGAGGGCACGGCTGGCATCCATCCCGATATACCACGCTCCTTGGCTATCGCGCAGGTGCAGTTGCCCCATCATGGCGGCAAAGTCTTGGCCATGCTCCTGAGCGTTAAAGTCACTGGCTTGAATATCCACCAACGCGATATGTTGCCGCTGACGATGTTTTGCAAGCCAGGCTACTTCTTGTTGGCAGAAGGGACAGTGACCATCGTGATAAAGGGTGACGGGAGGGGCTGCATTTAATGGTTCGAAACGGTTCATTTTGATTCCTTAACGTTATAGCCTTCTGTGTGGCAGCCTTGCCCATAAGCAGGAGAAGTCTCAAGACGCGCCAAAAAATGTTCGGCCTGTTGGCGCATAGCCTCGCGCTTTTCAACTGACATGCGTTTAAGCGAGCCATAGATCAGCTTCATGCGGGGGTTGTTGTTAAGAACCTCCGCGTTGGTTTCAAGAAAATGCCAGTAGAGACTATTAAACGGGCAGGCTTTCGGGCCGGTAACCTGTTTCGGTGAATAGCGGCAGTGCTGGCAGTGATCAGACATTTTGTCGATATATTTACCCGAGGCGCAGTAGGGCTTGGAGCCCATCAAGCCGCCGTCTGCATGCAGTACCATACCCAGCGTGTTAGGCAGCTCTACCCACTCGCTGGCATCGGCGTACACGGCTAGATACCAATCACATAAAGCCTCGGGTTTAACCCCGCACAGCAAAGCGAAATTACCTGTCACCATTAGCCGCTGAATATGGTGGGCGTAGCTATTGTCGATCGTCATCTGGATAGCGCGCTGTAGGCAGCGCATATCGGTATCGGCATCCCAATAAAAAGCCGGGAGGTCGCGCTGAAAGCCGAGTTTGTTGGCAGCCTTATAAGCTGGCATTTGGGTCCAGTAGAGTCCGCGTACATACTCGCGCCAGCCCAGAATCTGGCGAATAAATCCCTCGACGGCATTAATCGGCGCATCACCTGTGTAGTAGCGCTGTACTGCGGCCTCGCACACTTCATGGGGTGTCAACAGGCCGATATTTAGCGCTGCAGAGAGTCGTGAGTGGTACAAAAACGGCGATGCGTCACTGATGGCATCCTGATAACGGCCAAAGTGAGTCAAGCCGTGCTGCATAAAGTGTCTTAGGTCGACCAATGCCTGACGCCGTGTGACCGGTAGATTAAACTGCTCAATGGAACCCATATGGTCACTGAAATGGCGCTGGGCATCCGCTAGCGCGCTCTTAGTAAGCTCATCGTGCTGATGTTGCGGTAATCCAGGGAACTCAAGCGATGCATCGATAGGCTGACGATTATCGTGGTCGAAATTCCATTTGCCGCCAGCGGGTTCATCGCCCTCCATTAATAGTCCTGTGCGCTTGCGCTGTTCGCGGTAAAAGTACTCTAAGCGTAACTGTTTACGACCGCTCGACCACTGGTGGAAGTCATTAGGGGTGGTAAAAAAACGATCATCCTCTAAAAGTCGCCAGGGAAGGGCTGCATCGCTGCGTTGTTGCATTGACTCCCACAGGCGCCACTCCCCAGGCCGGGTAACGCGTATCTCGTTGCAACCATATTGCGCGGCAATGCGTTCGGCTTCTGGGACAATGGAGTGAGTGTTGTCGGCATCATCTAGTGCGCTGTAATGGACTTGGAAACCCTTTTCGCGCAGTGCCTGGGCAAAGTGACGCATGGCCGCCAAAAAAAGGCCAATTTTGTGTATATGATGGGGCACATAGCGCGCTTCCTCGGCGACTTCGCACAGGGCTACTACCGCATTGGCAGGTGCTTGCTGTAGCGTTGCCAGCGAAAACGTCAGCTGGTCACCAAGTACCAAAAGCAAAGGCTTAGACATGAGTTGCCCCAGGGTTATACAAATAATGCTGATAGTATAACTTTATGCCGCCGCTGTGCCGAAAAGTGATAGGATTTATGCACTTTCTAAATGTGCTGAGCACCCACGTTATTTTCCAGGAGCAAGTGTAATGACCGAGAATGTCGTCAAGGATCAGCCGGGTACAGGACGCTTGACCCATGCACCTAGCGATCATCCGCCGGTGCCTCGGGCTAAAGTGGGTGTTGTACTCGCGAACTTGGGAACGCCGGATGCCACTGACTACTGGTCAATGCGTCGCTACTTAAATGAATTTCTCTCGGATAAGCGTGTTGTTGATTATGCCGGTTGGAAATGGCAGCCGCTGTTGCAGCTGATTATTTTGACCAAGCGTCCGTTTTCTTCCGGTAAGGCGTACCGAAGTATTTGGAATAACGAAAAGAACGAAAGCCCGCTGCTGACAACGACACGAGCCCAGACCGAAAAAATGACCGCGCGTTTGAAAGCGCTTTACGGTGATGATGTCGAAGTTGATTTCTGCATGCGCTATGGCAATCCATCCACCGAAAGCGTGTTGACGCGGCTGAAAGAGAAGGGCTGTGAGCGCATCGTGTTCTTTCCGCTTTACCCCCAGTACGGCTCTCCGACCACGGCAACGGCCAATGACCAAGCATTTCGCACCCTGATGAAAATGAAGTGGCAGCCCTATATCCGCACGGTGCCTGCCTATTTCGATCATCCTGCTTACATACAGGCGCTGGCCAATTCGGTGGAAGAGGTCTATGCCGGTTTGCCCACCCGCCCGACGAAGCTAGTGGCTAGTTATCACGGTGTGCCTGAGCGCTATTTAATGGAAGGCGATCCTTACCATTGCCAGTGCCAGAAAACCACGCGGCTGCTGCGTGAGAAGCTTGGCTTTAGTAAAGAGGAAGTGGATACCGCATTTCAGTCCCAGTTTGGCCCTGAAAAATGGGTTGGGCCACAGACAGTGAACCATGTGGCTGAACTGGCCAAGCAAGGACATAAACATATTGCGATTATGTCACCTGCCTTTTCGTCAGACTGCGTGGAAACACTCGAAGAGATTGAAGAGGAGATCCACGATAGCTTTATGGAAGCGGGCGGGGAGACGTTTAGCTATATTTCTTGCCTAAACGACCGCGATGATCATATAGAAGCACTACTGGCCGTTATTAATAATGAGCTACAGGGTTGGTTGCCTAACGCCTAACGCCTAACGGCCACGACTTTTTAGTAGCTGCTCCCGGCGAGTTTTTAACCCGCCGGGAGGTTTTGGGCGAGCCGGGCGGGCAAAGCGACTCTGGCCAACATCTTCATCCATTAACTCTGGTAATGAGCCCCGTGTGCCCGTAATAAAGCGCAAGTGCATATGTAGCCCTGTTTTGGCTAGCATATGGCCGGTGACGGGGGCAGTAATAAATAGGAAAAGTGTGATCAGTAGTTCCTGAATATGAGGCTCGCGTTGAGTGACGCTGAAATAGATCATTGACGCGATTAAAACGCAGCCAATGCCGAGCGTGGTGCCCTTAGTGGGGCTATGTAGCCGCATAAAAAAATCTTTAAACTGCAGCATTCCCAGTGAACCTACAAAGGCAAATAGTCCACCTAATATCAGGAGTAATGAAACCGCTGCCTCAGCAATGAGATTAAGTGTCATGGCCCGTACCCTTATTTAATCTTGCTATTATTCGATAATGTCGCCGCGTAGCAGATAGCGACAGATAGCCATGGTGCTAATAAAGCCAAGCAAGGCGATTAGCATGGCGGCCTCAAAATAGGTTTTAGTGTTAAACCATAAACCGGCAATGACGATTAATGCGATTGCATTGACGTACATAGTATCCAGCGCTAAAAGTCGGTCAGGAATGTCAGGGCCAATCACTAGGCGATATACGTTCATCGCTAGCGCAAGGACAATGAACGTCAGGCTAATCCACAAAGCCACGGTTAACATTCAAAAATCTCCTTCAAAGGCCGCTCATAGCGCTGGTGTATTTCTTCTATCAGTTGCTGTTCATCTTCCATATCAAGTACATGAATCAATAATGACGTCTGATCAATACGAATATTGGTAGAGACAGTGCCGGGTGTCATGGTGATGGTATTGGCAAGCAGTGTGATGGCTAAGCGATCCTTCACTTGCAGCGGATACTCCACAAAGCCAGGGTGGGGTTCACGTTTGGGGCTTAGTATTAGTAGGCTAACGTGCAGGTTGGCGACAACGATATCGCCAAGTACACATAAGAAAAAGCGTAACAGTTTGATAGGGTGTTTTACGCGCGGAAAGGGTAACCAGAATTGGCGCGTGAGCAGCGGAATGCCGATGGCGAGAACGACGCCGAGCAGCACTTGCCCAAAGGCGGTACTTCGTACCATCAACAGCCAGGTAACCAGAAGAATCAGCGACAGCATGGGGGCAGGGAGGTAACGCAGGATATAGGTCATTGCGACTCTCCTGAGCGTAGAACAAGCGCTGTATCGTCAGGTAACAACGCATCAATAAATAGCTGCGGGGAAGCGAGCTGCTCGGCAGTGGCTTGAGTGTATTGACTCACCGGCCCTCCTAAGATGACCAGTAGCGGTGCACTGATGAGTAGCCATACAACGCCAGTTAGTTGTAAACGACTAATATGAGGGCCGTTAGGCGCGCCTTTGTAACTTGCCCAGAAAAATACCGAGCCTGCTCGGGAAAGCGCAATTAAGCTCGCTAAACCAGCAAGTAACAGTAACGGCCATAGCCAGATCCGCTGGCCGCTTTCAGCGGATTGCATGAGCAGTAGCTTTCCCAGTGCGCCCGCGAGCGGGGGTAAGCCGGAGATTGCCACGGCACCAATAATAAACATACTGCCAATCAGGGCTGGCTGGCGCAGTAGGCGGGCACGCACCAAGCGAGTCCCCGCTTTACCCCGTTGCATGCCAATGAGTTCTGCAATCAGAAATAGAGCACCTGCTATTAGCGTAGTGTGCACCAGGTAGAAGAGCAGGGCGCTATTGGCGGGGACATGCCCCATGCCTGCACCGCTCAACAGCGTGCCGACGGAAACCAGCACTAGGTAAGCCGCCAGCGTTCGCATATCCCGTGCCGCCAGAACACCAATGGCCGCAAAAAGTAGCGTGGCTAAGCCACCCCACCATAGCCACGCGTTAATTAGCGTGGCAGCGGGGCTGTCGGCGAATACCAGCGTTTGTATGCGGAGCAGAGCGTAAAGGCCCACTTTGGTCATAATCGCGAACAGGGCGGCGACCGGTGCCGGGGCAGAGGCATAGGTTGCCGGCAGCCAGAAATAGAGCGGTAAAATAGCGGCTTTGAGACTAAACACGACCACCAGTAGCAGCGCGCCAGCGCTGGCTAATGCTGCTTCGTCGCCCTCCATGAGCGCAACACGGTGGCCCATGTCGACCATGTTAAGAGTGCCGGTAATGCCGTACAGCACGCCCAGTGCGATTAAAAACAGTGCTGAGCCGACCAGATTGAGTACCACATAGTGCAGGCCTGCCCCAATGCGCGCCTTGCCGCCACCGTGCATTAACAGTGCATAAGAGGCGAGCAGTAGAATTTCGAAAAATACAAACAGATTGAACATGTCGCCAGTGAGAAACGCACCGTTTAAGCCTAATAGCTGAAGGTGAAAAATTCCGTGAAAGTTGCTTCCTCGTGCGTCATCCCCAGAACTGGCAAACACAATACAGCCCAGCGCCAGTACAGCCGTTAGCGCCACCATAAGTGCCGATAAGCGATCAAGTACGAGCACAATGCCAAAGGGAGCCTGCCAGTTACCTAATGCATAAACGCTGATAACATCACTGTTAGCGCGCATCAGCAAAAAGCCGGAAAGCACCACCAAAAGCGCCGAGGAGAAAATACTTATTTGACGCTGTAGGGTGCTTGGTGTTTGCCCAGATAGCAGCAGGCCCAGGGCGGTCACCATGGGGAGAAGAATCGGCAGCACTAACAAGTGTTGGCTCATCAGCGTGTGTCTCCTTCTTCACCCTGCTTGCCATCCACATGGTCATTGCCTAGTTCTGCCCGCGTCCGGATAGCCAGGATGACAATAAACGCCGTCATCGCAAAACCGATAACAATTGCCGTTAATACCAGTGCCTGAGGCAGTGGGTCAGCGGGAATCGCTGATTCTCCAATGACCGCCGCAGAGTGGGTGTGCAGCCCGCCGGTTGAGAAGAGGAACAAATTGACCGCATAAGAGAGCAGAACCAGACCCACAATAATAGAGAAGGTGCGGCCACGTAGCAGTAGGTAGATGCCGCTGGCGCTGAGTACGCCCGTGACCAGTGAGAACAACAGTTCCATTATTTACTCCCCTCTTTTGATGCTGACTGTTCGGTCGTTTGAAGTGTTGGCCGGTGCGCTGTGGTGACACTGCCAAGATTGACCAAAATCATCAGCGTTGCGCCTACGACCGCTAGGTAAACACCTAGGTCAAAGAGCATCGCCGTCGCCAATTCAATTTTGCCGATTAGCGGAATATCGAAATAGCCAAAAGAGGAGGTGAGGAAGGGATAGCCAAACAGCCAGCTGCCAAGCCCTGTACTAACGGCAATGGCTAGCCCCAGCACGGAAATAAAAGGGAAAGAGACTTTAAGGCGTTGGCTGGTCCACTCATAGCCCCGGGCAATATATTGCAGCAGTAGTGCAATAGCGGTAATCAGACCGGCAATAAAGCCGCCGCCGGGTTGGTTATGGCCGCGTAGGAATATGTAGAAAGATACCAGCAGAGCAATGGGCAGAATAATTTGTGCCACTACGTCCAGTATCAAAGGGTAACGGTGCCTTGACCAGCGTATCCCTTCCACATTGCCTGATGGTTTAAACAAGCGTAAGCGGTTAAGCAGCTTGTAAGTCGCAAGCCCGGCAAGCGTCAGTACCGTGATTTCGCCCAGCGTATCAAAGCCGCGGAAGTCGACCAGAATGACGTTAACGACGTTCGTGCCGCCACCGCCGGGAACACTTTCGGCGAGGAAGAAGTCCGAAATGCTCGCTACCTCACGTGTTAGCAACGCATAGTTTAGAGAGGCGATAATAAGTCCCAGAGAGCCTGCGAGAAGCACATCGCGCATTATTCGCCTTGAGGACACCCACAGTGGCGGACGCTGAGGCAGAAAAAATAGTGCCAGGATCATTAAGATCATTGAGGCGACTTCAACTGACAGTTGAGTGAGTGCAAGATCAGGTGCAGAGAAGCGGATAAACGTTAGCGATACGGTTAAACCCACCACCGAGAGCATCAGCAGTGATACCAGCCTCCAGCGATGCGCCAGCGCACTCCCAATCGCCCCCAGCATCATCACGGCGGCACCCAGTATGACTAAGCCATCGATAGGTTGTATGCCTGCAGAGCCCGTTAAAGAGCTAACGTTACTCAGTCCCAGTGCCGTCATCGCCAAAGCGGAGAGCAGTAAAAGCGCCTGATAGCGCTGTAGTGAGCCGTTCTCCAGACGTAGCGTCACCCACAGCGCTGCTTTAACTATTCGTGTAATGAGTTTTTCAAAAACAACTTTGGCATTTTGGCTAGGCAGGATGTTGGCCAGAAGGCCCAGGCGCTTATGCTCGCGCAATAATAGAGCACCACCTGCAATGGCAGTAATACTCATCATGAGCGGTAAATTGAGTCCATGCCATAGTGCAAAAGTGAAAACAGGATTATTGACACCTTGAACCGCAAGGCTAGCGCTATTAATTAGCGGCGCGGCAAGGGTCATTGGAAGTAATCCGACCAGCAGGCATAGAAACGCTAATACCAGGCCAGGAAGGTACATTCCTTTTGGTGGATCATGGGGATGTAAGACTTGCTCTGCGGGGGAGTTATCAATGGATTTGGCGAAGAAAACACCGTGCACCAAGCGTAGTGAATAGGCGACCGATAGCGTGGCACCCAACAGAACGAGTAGTGGAATGATGCTTCCTAATCCACCGAAAAGCTCAGTCGCCAGTGCTTTCGTTAGCAGCATTTCTTTAGATAAAAAGCCGTTGAATGGTGGAAAACCCGCCATGGCCGCCCCGGCCATTAAGGTTAACGTTCCGGTAATCGGCATCAGCGACCATAGACCACCCAAGCGGCGAATATCTCGAGTACCTGTTTCATGATCAATAATGCCAACGCTCATAAACAGCGTGGCCTTGAATAGGGCGTGGTTAAGTATGTGAAAAAGGGCAGCTACAATCGATAGCGGTGTGTCCAAGCCCAGTAGCAACACGATAAGGCCTAAATGACTAACCGTCGAGAACGCTAAAATACCTTTTAAATCACGCTCTAACAAAGCAAACCAAGCGCCATAAACGAGCGTTGCAAGGCCAGCTAGTGTTAGACTAACCGCCCAAAGTGAGGTGTCGCCCAGTGCTGGATGTAGTCTGGCGAGGAGAAAAATCCCCGCTTTAACCATCGTGGCAGAGTGTAAATAGGCTGAAACCGGGGTAGGGGCGGCCATCGCGTGGGGTAGCCAGAAGTGAAACGGGAACTGTGCTGATTTGGTAAATGCACCGAGTAACACTAAGGCCATGATGAGGGGGTAATGTGGGGCTGCGCGAAGTTGGTCACCGGCTACCAGTACGTCGCTCATGGCGAAACTGCCCACCTCATTGCCAATAAGCAGTATGCCCGCTAACAGCGCTAGCCCTCCGGCACCAGTGACGGTCAGTGCCATGCGGGCGCCTCGGCGGGCATCGCTCAAATGGCCCCAAAAGCCAATGAGTAGAAAAGAGGCAACGCTGGTCAGCTCCCAAAAAAGCCACATCAGCAGTAAATTATCGGCCATTACGATGCCGAGCATAGCTGTCATGAACAGCATCATAAACGAGAAGAAGCGGCCGTCTTTCTCGTCGCTGGCAAGGTAATAACCCGCATAGGTAATAATCTGACTACCTATGCCCAGGATGAGTAGCGCAAACAGTAGCGTAAGCCCATCAAGGCGTAACGCAAGGTCCAGCCCCAACAATGGCATCCAGTTCCAGTGCTGGGTAACGACCTCGCCACTCAGTAGGGTGGGCAAATGGCTAAGGACAATGCTGAGGGCGGCCAACGGGGCAATAATCGTGGCGGTCGTGCAAATGACGCGTCCGCGGCTGGCGGTGAATAGCGGCACTAAGGTGCCAGCCAGGGTTAACAGAGGTATCCATAGCAGCGACATTGCTAGCGTTCCGCACTCTGGGTGGCCTTCTACCTGCCGGTAGCGTGCAATCGGCAGGTGATAGAACCATGTGAAGGTTGAGGGTTTGCATGACAGTGACAAGCGCGCGTTAAAACACGCGTCTGGTAAGCCAAACATGGGTGCTATAAGGTTTACGATTTGCGTTACCTTGATAGCCTCTCTTTTGTCAGCTGTCGGGGGGGAGTCTACAGAGGCGTTAGTGAGGGCGGTAGGCGACTTATGCCTAAGCCACTTTGGTGTTATATGGGCCTTAGTTGGATATCGCTTGTCGCGCTGGCTGGGTGAAATAGCAGTAAATGAGGCATCATGCCTAACGTTCCCATCGGTAGTGGTGGGCAGTTTGTTACTTAGGAGATTTCGCTAGATGCAACTTGCCGTGTTAATGGGTTTTTTGCTGGCCGCGTCGTCGCCATTGCTGCACCGCTGGTTTGCTCATCACACCAGCTTGGTGTTGGCACTCTTTCCAGCGGGACTGGCTGCGTGGTTGGCAATACAAGCGCCTGAAGTGATTGAAAATGGCAGCATACTTCTGGAATGGGAGTGGGTGCCTTCGCTAGGTATCAGCCTGTCCTTTATGCTGGATGGTTTGTCACTGCTGTTTGGGCTGTTAATCACGGTGATCGGTGCTTTTGTACTGATTTACGCAGGTGGTTATCTCAAAGGTCATCCTGACTTAGTACGTTTTCATATCGCACTGATGGCGTTCATGGTTTCCATGCTTGGCCTTGTGTTGGCCGACGGCCTATTGACGCTATTTATTTTCTGGGAACTGACCAGCATCACCTCCTATCTGCTGATTGGCTTTAATCATGCCGATATTGAAGCGCGTAAATCTGCTCGCCAGGGTTTATTTGTAACCGTCGCCGGTGGATTAGCGCTAATGGCGGGCTTGGTGTTGTTGGGAGTCGCAAGCGGCAGTTGGTCACTGGCTGAAATTCGTAGCATGGAAGCCGACCTGCGCGAGCATGCACTTTATACCCCAATGCTGATCTGTTTACTGTTAGGTGCTTTCACTAAGTCAGCCCAATTTCCGTTTCATTTCTGGCTACCCAACGCCATGGCGGCGCCTACCCCGGTGTCGGCCTACCTCCACTCCGCCACAATGGTGAAAGCGGGTATCTATTTAATGGCGCGCTTGCAGCCCGAACTGGGGGGGACTGCGCTATGGATTGGTATTCTTTCAGTGGTAGGTGCCATCACTATGCTGACGGGTGCCTTTCTGGCTATCCATCACACGAATATTAAGAAGCTACTTGCCTACTCAACGATTATGGCGCTGGGTACCCTGACCATGTTGTTAGGTATCGGTACCGAGGGTGCGATGATTGCCTTCGTTACTTTCCTGTTAGCGCACTCACTCTACAAGGGTGCGCTATTTATGGTAGCGGGCATTTTAGACCATGAGACCGGCACCAAGGATGTCACCCAGATGGGTGGTTTGCGATCATTGATGCCCGTCACCGCCGTTATTGCAATGGTGGCAGCGCTGTCACTGGCTGGCGTACCGCCGCTGTTTGGTTTTGTCGGTAAAGAGCTGATGTTTGAGTCGGTGCTAGGCGCGGGTAGCTTTCGTGCACTGCTGGTGCTATTTGGCTTTATAGCGGCTTTCTTAACCATCGCCGTGGCCGCCATTATTGCGCTAAGACCGTTTTTTGGTAAGCGGCACCACACCCCTAAAGAGCCTCATGAAGCGCCGGTGAGTATGCTGATAGGGCCAGGCATGCTCGCCGCGTTATCACTGTTTATTGGTATTTTGCCTGCCCTGGTCGGCGAAGGACTTCTGACGTCAGCGGCCTCTGCCGTGGTGGGGGAGCCCATCACTGTATCGCTGTCGCTTTGGCACGGCATTAACCTGCCGCTCATTATGTCCATTGTCAGTTTGGGGTTAGGCTTTTTACTGTTTAAACGCTGGGACACGGTGCGCGGCAAGCTTTCCATGCTGGCCCCTGTCATGCGCTATGGCCCTGAAGCGGGTTATGAGAGCTTTATGAATGGCATCGTGCATGTTTCAGAGTGGCAAACGCGTCTGCTGCAAAACGGCTATATGCGTAACTATATTTTAGTAATGCTAGTGACGCTTATTGTCTTAATCGGTAACTCAATTTTACTGCGCCATTCGCCGCAGCTCGCTTTCGAGCTGGATGTGCGTTTCCACGAACTGGTGGTGGTAGGCACCATGGCCATGGGGGCGTTATTTGCAACGATATCGCGCTCGCGCCTCGGTGCCGTGGTATCTGTTGGCATTATGGGGTTCTCCATCGCGCTGATCTTTATTCTGTTTAGCGCGCCAGACCTTGGCATAACGCAGTTGCTGGTCGAAACGCTGACCGTCATTCTGCTGGTGTTAGTGTTGTTCCGCTTGCCTCGCTTTTCGAATCTCTCGACCAGCCTTGAGCGTATACGCGATGGTGCCGTTGCGGCCACCATGGGTATTTTAATCTGCTTACTCATTATGACGTCGTGGAGCATTCAGCAGTTTGAGCCTATCTCCACCTATATGATTGAGAACAGTGCGCCGCTGGCTCATGGTCGCAACATCGTTAATGTCATTTTGGTTGATTACCGCGCGCTGGATACCTTGGGTGAGATGTTCGTACTCGCGCTTGCAGCGATTGGCGTTATTGCCATGTTAAAGCTGCGTCATGGTGAGAATAACGATGGAAAAACCGTCGAGAGCAGCAAAGTGACTGCCAAGGAGCCCTACGATGGTTAAATCAGGCACGATTATTCTTAATACGGCAGCACGCTTTTTAATGCCACTGCAACTGCTGTTTTCGGTCTTCTTGCTACTTCGCGGGCACGATGAGCCGGGCGGCGGGTTTATCGCCGGGTTAGTGGCTGCAGGGGCCTTTACGCTCTATTTGTTTGCCTTTGGGGTAAGTGCCACTAAGGAAGTACTGCGGATGGTCGACCCCCGCGACTTGATTGGTATTGGCTTGCTGTTAGGCATGATATCGGTCGTGCCTGCTTGGTTTATGGGTCAGCCGTTTCTAACTGCCCAGTGGTGGACAATTCCAGTCATCGACTTCAAAGCGTCAACTCCGCTTATTTTTGATATTGGTGTTTATCTAGCGGTATTAGGCTCTGTCACTGGCATGGTGATGACGCTAATGGAGGTTGATAAGGATGAACCTTGATTTTACAGGAGGCTCAGCATGGAACCATTAATGGCAGTGGCGATTGGCCTGCTATACGCGACGGCAATTTTTATGATGTTACGTCGCTCTATCGTTAAGCTGGTAATCGGTTTAATGCTGCTCTCTAACGCTGCTAATTTACTGATTTTTACCACCGCGGGTATGACACGTGGGGCTCCTCCGCTTATTCCTGAAGGCATGATGCAACCCTTGGGGGAGGTAGCTGACCCGTTGCCGCAGGCTGTGGTGCTAACGGCTATCGTTATCGCTTTCGGGGTACTTGCGTTTGCAGTGGTATTAATTCGACGTGCCTATGAAGTCGTTAAGGCAGATGATTTGGACAAGATGAAGGATACTGATACGTGAGGCCTGAAGTCGCTCTTCCCGTCCTCTTGCCCTTGCTTTCAGGGGCAATATCTTTGTTATTTTGGCGCTCGCGCCCTATGCAGCGCTTTGTGGCCGTGGCAGGTAATGTCGCCCTGTTCATTGTCAGTATTTGGCTGTTTATCTCGACGCTGTCGGACGGCTACGTCACTATGCAGATGGGTAGCTGGCCAGCACCGTTTGGTATCACGCTAATCGCCGATACGCTGAGTGCCGTCATGATTCTGATGACCGGCATTATTGGTCTGGCCATGGGGATATACTCGCTCGCGTCGACTGGCCGTGGCCATGAAAAATTTGGCTATTACCCATTGATGCATTTGCTGTTAGCCGGCGTGGCGGGGGCGTTTCTAACCGGTGATATTTTCAACCTTTATGTATGGTTTGAAGTCATGCTGGTGGCGTCTTTTGCCCTGCTGATCTTAGGTGGTGAGCGGGCGCAAATGGAAGGTGCCATCAAGTATGTCACCCTGAACATGTTAGCGTCGGTTATTTTTCTAACAGCGATTGGCCTGCTCTACGGTATGGTAGGCACCCTGAATATGGCTGATATTGCACTGCGTCTGAATGAAGCAGAGCATCAAGGCATGGTAGAGGTGTTGGCCGTTATGTTTATGGTGGCCTTTGGCATCAAGGCGGCGGCATTCCCGCTCTTCTTCTGGCTGCCCGCGTCTTACCATACCCCGCCGGTAGCCGTTTCTGCGCTATTTGCCGGATTGCTTACCAAGGTAGGCGTTTACTCCCTGTTCCGTGTGTTTACGCTGATGTTTGACCAGTCCATGGGCTACCTTCAGGACATTATGTTGTGGGGCGCTGCCTTCACTATGGTGACAGGTGTTTTGGGGGCCGCCGCACAGTATGAATTCCGGCGGATACTCTCCTTCCATATTGTGAGCCAGATTGGCTACATGATATTGGGCCTGGCGCTCTATACCCCGTTAGCCATTGCCGGTGGGGTGTTCGCTATCGTGCACAATATTATCGTCAAGACGAACCTCTTTTTAATCAGCGGTATTACTCACCGTCTGCAAGGCACGTATCAGCTTAAAAAAATGGGCGGGTTATACCGTGAACGCCCCTGGCTGGCAGTGGCCTTCTTTGTTTCTGCCTTCTCGTTGGCGGGGATCCCGCCGCTTTCAGGCTTTTTTGCCAAGTTCGTGATTGTACGAGCAGGCATAGAAGCCGAAGCCTATGTGGTTACCGGAATTGCACTTGCGGTTGGCCTAATGACCCTCTACTCCATGGTGAAAATTTGGAATGAGGTGTTCTGGAAATCACTACCGGAAGAGAATCATGTGCCTGAAACAGCGACGCCCATGGGAGATGATGGGCGTTTATTAAAGCCAAGCCTGTGGATGATGTATTTGCCCGTGGTGGTGCTGGCGATGTTCTCGCTACTGATAGGTGTGTTTGCTGAACCCGTTATGTTGGTAATGACGATCATTAGTGACCAACTGTTTGAGCCATCTGGCTATATTGAAGCCGTCATGGGGGTTGCTGCGAGTGGCGAAGATGCACTGCTTGAGCCCGCTGTATCGGGGGCTGATGACGTAGAGGCTGATGCTGGGGAGGATGTGCCATGACCGGTGCCATTTGGAATCTACTGTTAGGACTAGCATGGGTGTTGTTAAGCGGCGACTTCACCGGCTTAAACCTACTGGTTGGTTTGGTTTTTGGTTATATCTCTCTGGTGCTGATTGAGCCACAGCTTGATGCGTTAAAAGGCTATCCAGCCCGCATTCCGCGCTTGATAGGGTTTGTTGGCTTTTTTTTGAAAGAACTTATTCAAGCCAATCTACGGGTCGGTTTCGACATTCTGACCCCCCCGTGGCATATGAAGCCTGGCGTGATTGCAATGCCCCTTTCAGCCCGTACGGAAATGGAAATCACCATGGTGGCGAATTTGATTTCTCTAACGCCCGGCACGCTGAGTCTTGATGTGTCTGATGATCGCAAGGTGCTCTATATCCATGCGATGTTTTTAGATGATGAAGAAGAGCTGCGGCGTAATTTAAAAGAAATGGAGCATCGGGCCCTGGAGCTGTTTCGCTAATGGATACCGTCATACTGATTAGCCAAGTCATTATGAGCTTGGCCTTAATACTCACCTTTGTACGTGTGGTGCGTGGCCCAAGCCTACCGGACCGTGTTGTAGCGCTTGAGCTTTTTTCGACGACTGTTGTGGGGCTCGTAGGGGTATATGCGATCAAATCTGAAGTCGCAAGCTTCTTGGACGCTGCTATTGTCATTGCATTGATGGGCTTTTTAGCGGCGATAGGCTTTGCGCGCTTTTTGGAACGAGGAGGCCCGCGCGATGATTGATTTTATCAAGGGCACGTTAATTATCGGTGGCGCGCTGTTTATTCTACTTGCTTCGATTGGTTTACTGCGTTTACCGGATCTGCTCACCCGCATGCATGCGACGACCAAGGCTGCCGCGCTCGGCGTTATCTTGATTATGCTGGCGGCTGCCATGCACTTTGCTGAAGTGGGCATAGTAGCGCGTTCGTTTGCGATCATTGTGTTTATTCTAATGACCGCACCGGTGGCAGCGCATGTCATTGGTAGGGCTGGTTATTTTGTCGGCTCTAAGCTTTGGAGTGGCACAGTCAAAGACGAATTGCGTCCTAACTATGACCCTCTAACCCATGAATTAAAAAGTGGCCTAGAGACGCATGAGAATGCCAAGCGACAGCCGCGGGATACGGATCCTGATTAACGGTGTAGCAAAGTAGTGCCTGCATAACCAATACAGAATTTTTATCAGCCACCTCCGGGTGGCTTTTTTGTTTTTTGAAATTAAGGAATTGGTTACGTCACTTAAATTTATCAAAATAATACATGTACAGTAATTGTACTGTATAAGAGTGGCAGTCTATGTTTAACTACATCTCACGTCACAACTGTGATCTAGCGTGAACATGCATCGCAAACAACACCTGCCGCAAAAACATTGTGTTCAATGCCAGCGCCCATTTACTTGGCGGAAAAAATGGGCGCGCTGTTGGGATGAAGTACGTTACTGCAGCGAGCGCTGCCGGCGTAGTTCCAAACAGACAAGCACCCCCTAGGAGGCACGAACATGGACAGCACGGTTGATATTGTCTGGTTACAAGACGACCTACGTGTTGCAGATAACCCGCTTTTGCACTTTACCGCTCCACCTAGTCAGCTGTTGTGCCTCTATGTGTTAGACAAGCAGTGGTTTGAGCCTCTCATTGAGGGCGAGTCTACACCGCGTATAGGACCAGCGCGGTTGCGTTTTTTGTGGCAAAGCTTAATAGAGTTACGTGGCGAGCTTTTACAGCGTGGCAGTGACCTGCTAGTGCGCATTGGACATCCAAGCGATGTGGTTGTTGAATTAGCGACAACATTGAAGGCGCGGCAAGTGCGTGTGGCCGAGCATCCTGGTGTAGAGGAAACGCACCACATAGCCTCGGTTGCGCGTAAGCTGCCTAGTCAGACGGTGCTCCATTGCGTAGAGAGTGGGCGACTGTTTTACCGGCATGCCTTGCCATTTGAACGTGACCAATTGCCTGAAAGTTTTTCAGCGTTTAGGCGCTGTGTTGAGCGGGAATGCACAATTTCTACCAGCCTGCCTGCACCGATTACGTTGCCACCTTGGCCTGAAGCAGCGCGTGGGTTTCCTCCCCTTAAAGCGGTATGTGAACAAAGTGCTGCATGGCAGCCTGATGCGCGGCAAGGATTTGTCTTTGTGGGGGGTGAGTCCGCGGCGCGTACACGCTTAAAGGAGTACCTATGGCAGCAAAAAGGGGCTGCAACGTACAAAAAAACCCGCAATGGGTTGCTGGGTGCTAATTTTTCTACACGTGTATCTCCTTGGCTTGCGCGGGGCTGTTTGTCTGCTTGCCAAGTAAATGACGCAGTAAAAGCTTGGGAGGTCGAGTATGGCAGTAACGAGTCGAGTTACTGGATCACTTTTGAACTGCTTTGGCGCGAGTATTTTGTCCGTGCTGCCCAGCTAGAAGGGGCGAGCATGTTTGGCAGTCGCCAGCCATGTCAACCAACCCCTGCTTTTAATGCTTGGCGTAACGCAGAGACTGGCATGCCGTTTGTAGATGCCGCAATGGTAGAGCTTTATCAAACAGGCTGGATATCCAATCGTGCCCGTCAGAATGTCGCCAGCTTTTTGGTCAAAGACTTAAGTGTAGATTGGCGTTTGGGTGCTTTATGGTTTGAGCACTGCTTAATTGATTACGATGTCGCCAGTAATTGGGGCAATTGGCGCTATATTGCTGGAGTTGGCCGTGACCCGCGCCAGGATCGCTATTTCAATGTACTTAAACAAGCAGGGCATTATGACCCTAAGGGTTTGTATGTGGCTCATTGGCTGCGGCAACTTGAAAAACTTCCCCCTGGATTAGAGCGTCACCAGCCTTGGCGCGTTGCCCCTTCAGAATTTACAGCCCCCTGTGTTGAGCCTGAGCAGTGGCAGCGCTGGTTAATTCCTGCTGGTGAACTGGACAAGCCCACCGAGCCATCCGTGATTGCTGGTGAGTAAAGTAAGCTTCGCCTTTACGCAACCTTGAAAGCTGGTATCCGCTTGTTTTCTAGGCCATCATCTCTGGTATGCCAAGGACTGCCTGAGGATATTAGTGATGTTTCGTAATTTTTCATTTAGTGGGTGTTACCGCCCCTTGCTGCGTGCTTCTCTAGCGGCAGCACTCATTTCTCCGCTAGCCGGGGGTGCCGCACTCGCAAATCAACAACTGATGACCGAGGTAGATGCCCGCGCCGCTAGCGAGATCAGCTATGCAAACTTTCAGCAATGGCTTCAAGAGTTTCGCCGTCATGCAGCGAGCGAGGGAATTAGCGAAGCGACCCTGCGTAACGCACTGGATAACGTGCGGTATCGTGATCGCGTTATCGAACTTGATCGTTTTCAGCCGGAATTCGTAAGGCCAATCTGGGAGTATCTCGATACGGCAGTTTCTTCAACACGTATTGATAATGGTCGCGAGAAACTTGCTGATCATCGTGATACGGCAATGGAAATGCAGCAGCGCTTTGGAGTACCTGCTGAAATTATTGTTGCCATTTGGGGTATTGAAAGTAATTACGGCAGTAATTTTGGTGACTTTTCTACGCTAGAAGCGCTGGCGACGCTAGCCTACGATGGCCGTCGCAGAGACTTTGCCCGTGGCGAATTACTGGCTGCACTACGAATTATCGACCAGGGCGATATTGCCGCTGATCAGATGAAGGGTTCCTGGGCGGGGGCCATGGGGCACACCCAGTTTATTCCCAGCAGTTTTGAGGCTTACGCTGTGGACGGTGATGGCAATGGGAAGCGTGATATTTGGGGTAGCATTCCTGATGTCATGGCATCCACGGCTAACTATCTGGCTCGCGCTGGATGGCAGACCGGCCAACCGTGGGGCACTGAGGTGCGTTTGCCGGAAGGCTTTGACTATGCGCAGACGGAGCGGCTCAGCAGCGCTGAGTGGCGCCAGCAAGGAGTGCGAGCCATTCAAGGCGAACTGCCCAATTTTGATAGTGCCGCCATCGTCATACCTGCCGGAGCAAATGGCCCTGCATTTTTGGCGGGTCCTAATTTTCGCGCCATCTTACGCTACAACAATGCGACCAGCTACGCGCTGGCGGTTGCTAAGTTGGGTGATGCGATTGCCGGTCGCGGTGGAATAGAGCAGTCATGGCCACGTGATCAAGCAACCCTTACCCGCGATGATGTTCAAGACTTGCAGCGGCGTTTAAATCAAATGGGTTACTCAGTTGGTGGCGCTGATGGGGTGATGGGGCCCAATACGCGGCAAGGACTGCGGAACTTCCAGCGAGATCAAGGGTTAATACCAGACGGTTTTGCGACTCAGGAGCTGTTGGAACAGTTACGCAGCCGTTCAGAGTAGGCAGTCATTTTACTAGCCATTTATTTTACCAAGGATGATGCTATGCGATTGATGAGTAAAACGTTATTAGGCAGTTTGGTAATAGGAGCGACGCTATTTACTTCCACCGCGTCGGCTGAAGAAGATCAAGTATTCGGTTGGGTCGAAAACGCAACACTACAGCCATGGGGCATAACGGTTAAGGCAAAGCTTGATAGTGGTGCGTTAACCTCTTCACTGGATGCTCGCGATATTGAGCTTTTCGAGCAAGATGATGAGCAGTGGGTGCGCTTTCGTTTAAAGCTTGAAGACCAAGGGAGCGGTGAAGTTTTCAGTGATGAAATTGAGCGCCCGCTCTATCGCGAACAGGCCGTACGTGGCGCAGGTGGCCGTGACGAACGGCCCGTAGTGCTCATGGAACTCTGCATGGGCGATACGATTTATGAAGAGCAGTTCAGCTTGCGTGACCGTGAAGAGATGCTTTACCCGCTGCTGCTAGGTCGCCGCACTATTAGCCATCTAGGTTTACTCGATGTGCGCAATACCTTCCTGCAAGAGCCTGGGTGCGACGAGAATGCTGAAGTTGTTCCTCACGACCCTGAAGACGACCAATCATAACGGATAAATCGTTAAAATAGCCGTGACAGCAGTGCTGTTACGGCTGTTTCCACGCGTAATATGCGTGGGCCCAGGTGCATGCCCTCGCAGCCCGCTGCCAGCAGTTGCTCAACCTCCCAAGCAATAAAACCTCCCTCTGGACCAACCAATAGTAGCGTTGGATCTTGGATGTCTCTAGGGCAGGCATTGGGCATGCCGGGATGCGCTACCAGTCCGCGTCGGTGGTTTAGTAAGTCAGGTAGCTGTTGTTCTAAAAAAGGTCGAAATCCTTTGCTCAGCGTCACATTAGGCATTTGCGTATCACGGGCTTGCTCTAAGCCTAGTAGTAGGTGCTGGTGAATTTTATCTTCGCGTAACTCGGGAGATTGCCAGTAGCTCTTTTCTACTCGTTTGGTGTGTAGAAGAGTAATCTCTTTCACGCCCAACGCTGTTACGTGCTCTAAAGTTCGTGCCAGCATACGTGGCCGCGGCAGCGCCAATACTAAATGTACCGGCAGGGGAGGTGGCGGTGGTTCGTTAAGGGTTTCCAGCGAGAAGCGAGCATGCTCGACAGTGAGTTCTGTAAGCCGCGCCTTGCCCATTTCGCCGCCTTGAACCCCGACAGTCAATAGGTCGCCAGGTGAAGCGCGATGAACATCGCGTAAATGCATTAGCCTGCGTGGGTCTGTTATAAGAGCACAGCCATCGCCATTGAGGTCGTTAGGGTCGAGTAAAATCAAATTCATAATAAGAGTCTATTGTTCAAAGAATAGGTGCTATATGCCGGTCTAATATATCAAGGTGGCTTGCAAGGACGCGTGGTGCAGGCACAATACCAGTAACGGGAGCAAAAGCCCCTATCGTGTTTAAGGAGATGCGCTGTGCGCGTGATTCGCAAATATGCTAACCGAAGGCTGTATGATACGCAGCAAAGTCGCTATGTAACGTTGGAAGACTTACGTCGTTTAATTATTGAAGAAGAGCCGTTCCGGGTTGAGGATGCTAAAAGTGGTGAAGACCTGACGCGGACCATTTTGCTATCCATCATCATTGAACAAGAGCAGGCCGACGGCGAATCGGATGTATTTTCAAATGATTTATTGGCGCAACTAATTCGTGTCTACGATATGGCATCGCCGTTGCCTTTGTCGCGTTATCTTGAGCAGGGTACCCAGCTAATGCTGGAGCAGCAAAAACGCCTGCAAAGCCAATGGAAGCAGGCTATTCGCCATACGCCGCTTGAGTTTATGCGTGAGTTGGCTGAAGAGAATATGCGGTTTTGGCAGAAAACCCTAAATCAGTCAGCTGAGGCTGATGAGTCAGGTGATGCAAGCGGACCTAAAGCGGATAGCAGCGACGCAAGTAGCGATAACAAATCCTCCTGACCCCACTTGGCGCTGCGCTGTGGCATAATGCCGCCGATAAACGCTCTCCCGTTTGAGAAGGATGAACATGAAGGTTTTGATGATTGGCGGCGGTGGTCGTGAGCATGCTCTGGCTTGGAAATTGGCCCAATCTGCTCAAGTTGAGCAGGTGTTTGTTGCCCCCGGCAACGCTGGCACTGCGGCAGAGGCTAAAGTGACCAATGTGGCTATTGAAGCTACAGACCTAGAGAGTCTGGTCGCATTTGCGCAAAATGAGCAGATTAGCCTAACGGTAGTGGGCCCGGAAGCGCCTTTGGTAGCGGGCGTTGTAGACCGTTTCCAAGCCGCTGGCTTAGCCATTTTTGGCCCTTCCCAGGCGGCGGCGCAGCTGGAAGGCTCTAAGTCGTTTACCAAGGACTTCCTGGCTCGCCACGCTATTCCTTCGGCAGATTATCAAACGTTTACTGAAGTAGACCCTGCACTCGCCTACCTGCATAAAATGGGTGCCCCCATTGTGATCAAAGCGGATGGTCTGGCCGCTGGCAAAGGCGTGATTGTGGCGCTCAGCGAAGTGGAAGCGGAAGCAGCCATTCGCGATATGCTGGAAGCTAATGCCTTTGGCGATGCTGGGGCGCGCGTTGTGATTGAAGAGTTTTTGGAAGGTGAAGAAGCTAGCTTTATTGTCATGGTCGATGGTGAAAATGTCGTGCCAATGGCCACTAGCCAGGATCACAAGCGTGCCTACGATGGTGATACCGGCCCCAATACCGGTGGCATGGGGGCTTATTCACCGGCGCCTGTGGTTACCCCTGAGGTTGATGAGCGAATCATGGAGCAGGTCATTCTGCCTACCGTGCGCGGTATGGCCGCAGAGGGTAATGCCTATACCGGCTTCCTGTATGCAGGTCTGATGATTGATGCTGCTGGAAACCCTAAAGTTATTGAGTACAACTGCCGCTTTGGTGACCCTGAAACCCAGCCTATCATGCTGCGTTTAACGTCTGATTTAGCTGAACTTTGTTTAGCCGGTGCCGAGGGCAAGTTGGCAGGACGCACCTGTGAGTGGGATGCGCGTGCCGCTGTTGGCGTTGTGATGGCCGCCGGCGGCTATCCCGGCAGCTATCGTAAAGGTGATGTGATTCATGGCTTTGCTGAAGCTGAGCAAACGGGTTGTAAAGTGTTTCATGCGGGAACGGCGCAAAATGCCCAAGGCGAGATTACCACTGCCGGCGGGCGCGTGCTGTGTGTGACGGCGCTAGGTAATAGCGTGTCAGAGGCACAGCAGCAAGCATATCTTGGTGTCGATGCAATTCGCTGGGACGGTGCAGAGTATCGGCGTGATATCGCCTACCGAGCCATTGCGCGAGAGGAGTGAGTCTGCGCGTGCGCTCTCTGAATGCTGAGCGTTTGAATACCATCAGGCACCGACGAGGAAATAGCTATGGAGCGTGTGAAGCTGGATTTTCCCGCTGAAGCGGTCATTCATCGTCACCCTTTGACGGTGCGGGTAACCGATATGAACTATGGCCGTCATTTGGGGCACGATGCCGTTGTATCGTTGCTCCATGAAGCGCGTATACAGGCTTTCGCAGCGCTTGATCTGCCTGAGTGGGATATGCATGGCCACCCCTCAGTAGTCGCCGATTTAGCGATCCAGTATCACAGTGAGGCCCGCTGGCCCGATGCGTTGCTTATTGAGACCGCTGTACCCGAGCCGCAAGGCAAAGCGTTAATTATTTACCAGCGTATTTATCAGGCAGATTCTGAACAGCTAGTCGCGACGTCACGAGTTAATCAGCTCTTAATTGATCTTGCCACGGGCCGCCCGGCTGAAGTGCCAACGCAGGTTATACAAGCGCTGGCGAATGCGAGGAGTGGCTGATGTCGCGTGAGTATCCGATTATAGCGGTCACCGGCTCTTCTGGAGCAGGTACAACCACTGTGCGTCGCAGCTTTGAGCGGATGTTTCTACGCGAAGATGTGCATGCGGCCGTTGTTGATGGTGATGCCTTTCATCGTTATACCCGTGATGATCTACACCGCATCTTCCGGGAAGAGCCTGAACGCAAGGATGAGCTTTCTCACTTTGCCGTTGAAGCTAATTTGCTTGACCGTTTGGAAGGCCTGTTCAGCGAGTATGGTGAGCATGGGTCGGGTACCTTTAGGCATTATATTCATGCCGAAGATAAGCAGAAGATTGAAGCGGGTTACCGGGTAGGCACGTTTACCGAGTGGCAATCGCTGCCGTGCGGTACCGACCTGCTGTTTTACGAAGGACTGCATGGTGGGTTGGTGACTGAAGAGTTTGATATAGCCCGCCATGTAGATCTGCTGGTTGGCGTCGCACCGACCATGAATCTTGAGTGGATACAGAAGATTGATCGCGACACCAAGTTGCGTGGTTATTCTCAGGAAGCGGTGATTGACACCATTTTGGGCAGGATGGATGACTATGTCCGCTATATCCAGCCACAATTTTCGCGTACTCATATCAATTTTCAGCGTGTGCCCACCGTCGATACGTCTAACCCCTTTGAAGTGCAGGACATTCCAACAGACGCTGAGTCATTTGTCGTTATCCGCTTTCGGGATCCCTCGACCGTTGATTTTCCTTGGTTATTGGCGATGATTAAAGATTCGTTTATGACTCGCCCGCATACACTGGTCGTACCCGGCGCAAGAATGTCGCTAGCGATGGAGCTTATTCTTGCCCCTTTGGTTCGACATTTGTTGGCACAGCGGCGTTTTCGCTAATCGTGGCAGACAACAAGAATGGAGTGATATATGGATTGTCTTTTTTGTAAAATCATCAACCGCGAAATTCCTGCTGATATCGTTTATGAAGATGAGCACGTGCTGGCCTTTAATGATATTGGCCCTCAGGCGCCCACCCATCAATTGATCATTCCCAAAAAGCATATAGCGACATTAAACGATATAGATGAAGCTGATTTAGCGATGATTGGACGGCTGCAGTTTACGGCTGCCACACTTGCCAAGCAGCAGGGGTTTGCGGCAGATGGCTACCGTGTCGTGATGAATTGCAACGAAATGGGCGGACAAACGGTCTACCATATTCATATGCATTTGATGGGTGGGCGCGTATTTACTTGGCCTGCCGGTTAAATCTTGTAGACTGCGACTGCACCAAGAGGGAGGAGCTGTTGACATGGATCGCCAGCAAAGCCGATCAGATCGAATGATTCACCAGTTCGATACACTTTTACGTACTTTAATGCCCCACGCTGCCGTTTCTCAGCGTGCAACGCCTGCGCAAGGGGTAGCCGACGGTGTTTTAGACGATCAGGAGTGTCGCCATGCGGCAGGCTTAATGCGTATTAACCATACCGGAGAGGTGTGCACCCAGGCGCTATATCAGGGTCGAAGCATTACCGCTAAGCTGCCTCACGGGCATAAGCAGATGGAGCAGTCGGCATTAGAGGAGATTGATCATCTTGCCTGGTGTGATGAACGCCTGGAGCAACTAGGCAGCCGTCCAAGTTATTTAAATCCTCTCTTTTACGTTGCTTCATTTGGCATTGGTGCAGCGAGCGGGCTAGTGAGTGACCGCGTTAGTTTGGGCTTAATAGCCGCGACTGAAGAGCGGGTGGGTAAGCATCTTAATGCTCACCAAGCGTCGTTGCCAGCAGAAGACCATCGTTCTCGGGCTATCCTGCGGAAAATGGCTGTTGATGAAGCGCACCATGCTCATCTTGCATTGGAAGCGGGCGGTATACGCTTTCCAGCACCAGTGAAGTGGGGGATGGGTCTAGTATCCAAAGTGATGACCAAGAGCGTCTATCATATTTAATGCCAGTAGCATATTTAATGCCCGTTACTAAAGGTCTTGCAAAAAAACGCCCCGCAGTGCGGGGCGTTTGACGTTGAATTTTACAACCACTATTAAGCATCAATACGCTTGTACTTCATGCGCTTAGGCGTGTCGTTGCCGACTCGCTTTTTATGATCCTCTTCGTACTCGGCGTAATTGCCTTCAAATAGCACGACTTCGGAGTCGCCTTCGAAAGCCATAATATGGGTCGCGATACGGTCCAGGAACCAGCGGTCGTGAGAGATCACCATAGCGCAGCCTGGGAAGGCCAGCAGGGCTTCTTCCAACGCACGTAAGGTTTCGATATCCAGGTCGTTAGATGGCTCATCGAGCAGGAGAACGTTAGCCCCTTGTTTGAGCGTTTGGGCAAGCTGCAAGCGTCCGCGTTCACCACCGGAGAGCTCCGATAAACGCTTCTGTTGGTCGTTACCTTTGAAGTTAAAGCGACCGACGTAAGCGCGGGATGAAACTTCATAACCGTTAATATTCAGGATGTCCTGGCCATCAGAAACGGCTTCCCATACGGTTTGTTTGTCGTCTAAGGCGTCGCGTAGCTGTTCAACGTAAGCAATATCTACTGTTTCGCCGATCGTTACTTCACCTGCGTCAGGCTGCTCTTTGCCCGTGATCAGCTTGAACAGCGTCGATTTACCCGCACCGTTACCACCAACAATACCTACAATCGCACCATGGGGAATGGTGAAAGAGAGGTCTTGATAAAGCAGTTTGTCTTCAAAACGCTTAGTGACGTTATGAAAATCAATAACGTTATCCCCCAAGCGTGGTCCTGGCGGTATATAAATTTCGTTCGTTTCATTACGCTTTTGGAAATCGCCTGACTGCATCTCTTCGAAGCGATTGAGGCGGGCTTTGCTCTTCGCCTGACGGCCTTTGGCATTACTGCGCACCCATTCAAGCTCTTGCTTGATGGCTTTCTGACGAGAGACTTCTTGCTTAGCCTCTTGATTCAAGCGCTGATCTTTCTGCTCTAGCCACTGAGAGTAATTTCCCTCAAACGGAATACCTTGGCCGCGGTCAAGCTCAAGTATCCAGCCAGCCACATTGTCGAGGAAGTAGCGGTCGTGAGTAATCGCCACAACAGTACCGTTATAGTCATGCAGGAAGCGCTCAAGCCATGCCACCGATTCCGCGTCCAGGTGGTTGGTAGGCTCATCCAGCAGCAGCATATCAGGGCTTGATAGCAGCAGGCGACAGAGCGCCACGCGGCGCCGCTCTCCGCCAGAGAGGTTGCCTACTTTGGCATCCCAGGGCGGTAGACGCAGCGCTTCAGCAGCGACTTCAAGCTTGCGTTCTAAGTTATGCGCATCGGCTGCTTCAATAATGTTTTCAAGTCGCGCCTGCTCGCTCGCTAGGGCGTCAAAGTCAGCATCCGGCTCGGCATAGGCTGAATAAACCGCATCTAGCTTTTCTTGTGCCTCTTTGATCGCCCCAAGCGCTTCCTCGACAGTGTCGCGGACGTTTTTCTCGTCATCTAGCTGCGGTTCCTGAGGAAGGTAGCCAACATTGATGCCGGGCATCGGACGAGCTTCACCTTCAAACTCTTTATCGACACCGGCCATAATGCGCAGCAGTGTGGATTTACCCGAACCGTTCAGACCTAGTACGCCTATTTTGGCGCCAGGGAAAAACGATAACGAAATATTTTTAAGAATTTGCTTTTTGGGTGGCACTACTTTGCCAACCCTGTTCATGGTGAAAACGTAAGAACCTGTTTTACCTGATTTGTCACTTTTTGACATAGTCTATTTTGCCTTTAAGTCAGTTATCATAGGGCTTTGAGGGTGATTATAAGCGTTCAAAGCAGAAAACAAAAAGTTAAGTTCTTCTTGTGGAGATACCTGTTCGTTACTATATTTAAAAAAGTTATTTTTCAAGGGGGGAGCAATGTGGGCTATCAAGTTATCGAGCAAGTGGTAAATGCTGCGCGAAGAAAGCTGCTTGTGCAAGACCTCATCCCTGTCTACTACCCGAATCTGTACGTCACTTTCGAACTCTCAGGCAAGGCTCTGGAAACTACCAAAAAGTATCTTGAGCACTTGGCCGTATTTGAGGGCTTTCTCGCTTTCTCATCCATCGATCTCATTTCCCGCATAGAACAGCGTCCCAAGTCACAATACCTGACGGATGGCGAACTCTCTCGGTTTGTTTCAGACGCAGGGTTCAGCAAGGAAACCTTAACCAAGAAGTATGCAGGAATGCGATTGCATCCTACCGCGTACAAGTCAGTCGGCAAAATCCATGCGAAACAGCGTATTGAAGCAGTACGCGATTACCTGGATTTTCTCTACGAGAAGCTGGGTGATCACTTGACGCGAAATGATGCGGTTGACGATGTTAAGAGCCGGCTCAATCGGAAGATTAAAGCCGCCAGTCCGGGGTGGAAAAAGACGCGAATCGATGAGATGAAAGGGCTAACAACTTGGGAGCGGGATCGATTGTTGGAAGTCATGCATCCGGAGAGTGCCGAGAACCCATTCGCAGATGGATCAATTAAGCTGCGTAACTACATCATTTTGCTCTTAGGTCTCGATATGGGGTTGCGCCGTTCTGAAATGCTTTTGATCAAGATCAGCGACATTCACTGGCACAGTCGCCAGCTCTTGGTGGTCAATCTTGAGGATGAAAGCATAGATCCGCGCACGATGGCCCCGCAATTTAAAACGCATGAGCGCATGCTGGTCATGAGCGATGACCTCTATGAGGCGATTAGTCAATATGAGTCGAAATATCGCTACAGAAAGACCCCTACAGGCTCATCGCAGGCGAGAAAGCATCCGTTTTTGCTTGCAGCTCATAGACGAAATGAAGGTAAGCCTATGAGCATCAAAGCGCTAGATGGCGTTTTCCCCCGAGTTGGAAAAGTCGCGCCTGAACTGGCTCACATCCATCCTCATATTTTGAGGCATGACTCGGTCTACACGATGCTTGAAAGCATGCGTGAGGAGCTTGAAAAGCTCACGCCAGAGGATCGCGCAACTCTAATTCAAAAGACGCTTACTTGGATGTATGGATGGAGTCCTGAATCAAACATGCCTGGTCTCTACGGGGCGAAGTTTTGGAAGGAAGAAGCAGATAAGGCTATAAAAAAACGCTCGGATAAATCCAAGGCAATCAGAGAGAGTGTCGAGTCTAAAATTCGCAAGGGACACACAGAATGAATATCGCCGTCGATGCACTCCAAGCACCAACACAGAAAACCCTTGATGCGTGGTTGAACACACCTCGTCTAGCCAAATACGGCGAGTTTTTCACTCCCTCCGAACCGATATGGTGGCCTGATAGGTCAGCCCGCAGCGCGATCAATTGGCATCCCGCAATCGCTTGTGTTCCGTCCGACTGGCAACAATGGTTACACGCCGCCTTGGCCTACCGCATGGCGGAGGTCACACAGGGAACTATTGGATTAACTACTTCAATTCTGTCGCGCGCGGCGCAGGTAGGGCTCGATCCCCTCAATGAGCATCAACTGATTGATTTGCGCGAGCGTTTTAATATGGGAGAATTTTCCGCGCTGGCCGGTTTCATGAAATTTTGGCAAGAGTGTGAATCGCTTGAACAGCGACCATCGCAAGTCCTGATTGATGCTTATGACACACTACCCAGAAAGAAGCGGCCCCGAAATGATGTCATCTTGCGCTTAGATCCTGAACAGGGGCCGTTCACGCAGGTGGAGCAAGACGCCCTACACCAGTGGGCACATGAGCAGTTCTGTCACGGCAATTTAGATCCTGAGCGCTACCTCTACTTACGTCTGGCAATGATCTACGGACAGCGTGGTACACAACTGCGAAAGATAGTCTTTGATGACTTTATCAAAACCGAGCGGGGCTATCAGGTACGAATTTTCTGGGCGAAGCAGAAAGGTGATGATGCGGGATGGAGAGCAAAGTCCGAGACCTTCAACTTAGATGAGGATCTTTACAATATCGTGCAGGCCTATCGGTCGATTATCCTCGCTCGACTTGAGCAAGAATATCCCGGTCGAGCCGATTGGGATAAAGCGGTTGAGCATGTGCCACTCTTTCGTCGCAAGGTGGAGCATCAAAAAAGCAATAACAAGCTAGTTCCCGTAATAGTTGACTTGCCTGATCAAAATGCGTTGGAACATGCACCACAGGCGAAGTTTCATGCTTCCGGTGGAGCTATAAGGTCGTGGCTGCTTCAAATGGAGAGTATGCCTGACTTTCCCATTTCTTCGCGCACGCATCAGCCTTTGAAAGTCAGTAACGGCCATCGCTTCAGGCATACTCTCGGTACCGATCTCTCGAATGCTGGGCTGGATGAGTGGTCAATCGCTAGCGCATTGATGCATTCTGATACACGCACCGTCCGTAAATATCGAGCGGTATCGGCAGAGTTGATGAAGCTGATTGACGAGAAGATGAGCGATCATCTCGCGCTGGTCGTGAGAGCTTTTACTGGCACCATCGTGACAGATCGTGCTTCAGCCATAAACGGCGATCGAGTAGACCGCCAGATTGAGGATTTGGCCGTATGTGGTGCCGATACAGTCTGCCATCTGGACGCCCCATTCACCTGCTACGGATGCAGTAAATTTCAGCCACTCCTTGACGCAGATCACAGCGCCGCACTTGAGCGGCTGGAATGTCGACGGTCGCAAACCATCGCTACTGATAAAACCACGGGTGTACTTTGGGATCGTGCAATTCTGGCTTGTCGCAAGGTAATTCTCGATTGCATCGCGCTGCGCGAATTAGGCAAAGCAGGTGGAGGCGACGCATGAGTAGCATTTTCGATTTTAAACCTCAGAGCCACCTCAAGGCCGTCGCGCAACTGGATGCTTTTATTGCGTGGGCGAAAGCCACTTTGCCCAAAGGTGTTCCTAATAAACGGGTTCATGCGGGGATTCGGTGGGATATGGACTCGTGGCATCAGTCGGGAATTGCCGGTTGTGCATTCACTGTGCATGGATCAGACAGAAATACAAAGGCGAAAGATAAAGAGTATATGCCGCCGCCGTTCATAGATTTCGCCAAGGCGCTCATTGTTTATAGAAGAGTTTTTCAAGGGAAGAAATCGACGAATAATTGGCTCTCCGTTATCAAGATTCTTGAAGTTGCGCTAGTAGAGCTGTCCGGCACAAGGGACGTGACGAGAATATCAGCTGCTATCTGCAACAGAGCCTGTGAGCAACTCAAAAGGACGTATTCGAACGACAATAATGCATATATTAATAGTAAATCTCTCGAACAGATTGTTCAACTGATGAGAGATAAAGAGTTACTCGCGCAGCCCTTTCGATGGACTTCGCCGCTGCGAAGGAAGCACTCAGGTACGCTGAAGGAGCAGAGGAAAAATCACGACAACAAAATGCCTAGTCGTGAATCCATTCGAGCCTTGGGTGAACTGTTTAATAACGATCTAGCGAGTCCGTTGGACATTATAACCATCTCAGCGTGTGCCCTCTTGCTTAGTCAGCCTAGTCGCATCGGAGAATTAGCCGATGTTGAGCGTGATTGTGTGGTGTTTAAAGAGGATGTTGATGGCGGTCAGCGTATGTTTTTGCGATGGTACGCTGAGAAGGGTTTTGGAGCGACGATTAAGCCCGTTGTGACAGGCATGGAATCTTCAGTGGTATATGTCATGAAGCTGCTGGCACCGATCACTGATGAGGCGCGCAAGTATGCAGCATGGCTCGAAGATCATCCCGATGATTATCCGCCGCATGAAGGTGTACCCCTGAAAGACCCAGATGAACCGCTCTCGTATGATGAGGCTTGTTCAGCGCTAAAGATGAAAGGGTATGTGCTTAAATCACCGCGAAAAATTTTTTCGACTAAGTTTCTAGACGTACTAGCAAAACATCAGGCACTAAGTCCTGACGCACAGGCAGTACTGGATGAAATACGAGTAGGATGGGATACCAGCAACGGGAAGCGAATCTATGTAAATGGCAAGCTTAATCACTATCAGTTTAACGATAGAGCGGTCATTACATTGCGCAAACTCAATATACTTATGCGCGAAAAGTACCTGTCTAAAGACTTTCCTTACACCTCTCCTGCGGCAGATGGCAAGAAGCGCGTGAAGTACCGTGATGCGTTGTTCACAGTACGAACGGGTAGCTTGCCTGATGAGACAAAGAATTTCTCCGGACTTCAACTTGATTTTGGAGTAGAGATCGCTGCCAATCATAGTCGAATGACGGCGCAGTTAGGAGGTGCTATTTTCGAGCGGCATGGATACAAGGGCGTGAAGGTGAAAACTCACGCTTTTCGCCACGAGCTGAATACCGAGATGCACCGAGCGGGCCTTTCACAACTACTTATCGATGCGTTTTCTGGACGCACTACTATGGGCTCTGTCTACAACCATGAGACAGTCGAGGAGCGTACCCAAAGGGTTGCGCACTATCACCCCAAAACGAAGCACAGCAACGCGGCTCAGCGGCTGGAGAAGGTCAAAACAAACCAATCTTTGAGTCTCAGTGATGTGAGAGATCTGCATGAGGGTGATCAGGATCGGGTCATCCATCAGACCCACGTTGGTATCTGTATACATAACTTTGGATCCGAACCTTGCCCAAAAATGGGGGCCTGCTTGAGCTGTGGTCGGCTCGGTTGTGTGAAGGGTGATGATGTGAAGCTCGCAAATCTTAAAGAAGAACGCGAGGACCTTAAACGCCGCTACGACAAGTCGCTTGATGCGCAGTCTCGCGATATTTTTGGGGCCTCAGAGTGGGTCAAAAAAGTAGGAATGGATCTCTATAAGTGTGACGCGCTGATCCGAACCCTGGAGAACCCTGAACTCGAAAACGGCGACATCGTATGGAACGTCGATAATGGTTGGACACTGACAAACAACGCAGCAGCCATGGCAGGGCTGATCGATGCCAAAGATATCGAAGCGAAAAATGAGCAACTGCTGTCATTAGATGATATGTCAGCAATGTTAGACGAGATCGAGGTATAGCGATGGGGCATTTAACGCAGAAGGATGAAAAACGCATCATCAAATTGATTGAGGGTTGGTCGGAGCCAAAGCTGACCTGGCCTCTGCTCGTTGAAGCATGCAAAGAAAAACTGGGTATCAGTCGTGCTCGCCAGTCTCTGATGAAGCTACCCGCCGTCGATATAGCCATGAAGAATCGCAAGGCCGCATTGAAGGCCCCGCAAGAAAAACCAGGATGGATTGGCGATATTCGCGAAGCGAACGAGCGCATTGAAGAGCTGACCGAGACTAATCAAAAGCTTATGGGCGCTCTTCGGGATATGTATGCGCGATTCCTTATCTGGCAGGCAAACGCTGATATGCATGGGGTAACGCAATCGATGCTTGAGCAGCCAGTGTCTCACCTTCAGAAGAAAACCTAATTGAGTGTTCAGAAAGTTATAGCTGACGAATATCGTGCAGCGCGCTTCCCAGACTTCTGCTTTCTTGATGATCTAATGCGCTGATTCAGGTGAGGTGCTGATTAGGCGTTCTGTCATGGTGGGCAGCTTTCGCACGGGAGAGTAGCTGCGGGCTTTGTGCGGGTGACAGAGTGTGGTGAATAGCGGGCAAAAAAAGCCCGCCGAGGCGGGCTTAGATACTTACAGAAGGCTTGGCCAGTAAGGCCATATCATTAACGTCACCTCGATGAGTTTTGAGAAAACATCCAACAAAACGAATGTGACGTCTAAGTGCCTCATTCTAAACTCCTGTCGCTTTTGCGAAGGTGATGAGGCTAGGCGATTTATCAAATGAGCTTGAAGCAGGCATCAATTTTGATATATCTTTGGATAGAGAAATATAAAGCCTTGGGCCTAGCCTCAGGTTTTATCGAAGTAAAAGCCCTGGTCCCACAACCGGGGCTTTTTCGTTTGTCTGAACAGCACGTCCTGACAAGCTAGATGCTATATCTAGTTTATGCGCAAAGCAATTCAAGCATATGTGGTATTTTTTACCCACAGGATATTGACAGCTAATGCCCCACACTATCCCTGACAATTAAAACTTAAATAGCTAGGAGAAACCTTATGTGGGAGCGTGTGATCGAGCTGATGAGCGACCCAACTTCCGCCCAAGTAGTGGTAGGTATAGTCAGTGTGCTTGTTGCTTTTATAGCTGTGGTCATTGCCATATGGAACGGCATTATAACGCGCAAGAATGCGAGGCTATCTGTAGTGCCTGCCTTATCAGTTTGGGCTGAATACCCCAGGGCCAGCAATCCAGTCTGCGAAATAAAGCTAGGAAATAAAGGGTTTGGTCCGGCAATACCTCAATCTTTTCAGGTATTTAGGGATGGAAGTCCGGTTGGCGGACCGATATTCGATAAGGTAAGCAATTTAATAGAAGGAACCTTTGGGAAGTACTTGAAGGAAATACATTCAGTAAGCAGCTTAGAAAGAGGGCATGCGCTAGGTGCGAACGATGAAATCACCATAGCGAAATTCTCAGTTTCCGAAGATCTCGTGCGCACTGGAACTGACGGCATGGCTCAATTTATGACACGCCTGTCCTTAGTGGTGCGTTATGAAGATATTTATCGAAAAAAGTGGATTTTTGCTGTGCATGAATCCGATGGCTATACCTTACGTGATGCTTGGTGGAGCCCTTCTTACTGGTCAGCCAGATGCAAGTGGGCGTCGATAGTTACGCCACCACCCCCCTCACTAAAGGTGGATCGACGAGTCAAGTAAATTTAAATTCGGATCCTCTCTAGCTCGAAACCCGCCGGTTGGCGGGCTTGCATTAGCTTACTACTGGGTCTAAGTTCGATTAATAAATGTTAAAAAAGGCATACTTTGTGGACACCATGGTTAAGCCCCTAAATATCAACTTTTTTAGTGTCCAAAAACCTTGCTTGTTAATTTCTTGACATGTTGTTCATAAAGCTTATTCTGTTCATGAACAGTATGAGGTTTGATGGGGTTTATGTCGGGAAAGCACGTTGGATACATTCGCGTCTCATCAGTCTGTCAGAATAGTGACCGTCAGCTTGATGGCGTCCGGCTAGACAAGGTTTTCGAAGAGAAAGTGTCTGGCAGGAATGCCGGTTCACGAGAAGTGCTCAATCTCTGCCTCGATTACCTCAGAGAGCACGACGCTCTGCATGTCCACAGCATTGACCGGCTCGCTCGCAACATGTCTGACCTGCTCTCGATTGTTGATGATCTGGTAAAGCGTGATGTTACCGTCAAATTTCACTCCGAGGGGTTAACGTTCGCCCCGCAGACAGATGATCCCATGGCTTCGTTGATGCTGCACATGCTTGGCGCATTTGCCGAATTTGAACGGTCGCTTATTGGCCAGCGGCGGAAAGAAGGGCTAGAAGCTGCCAGGAAGCGCGGAAAGCAGATTGGTCGGCGGAAATCGTTATCTGATGAGGATCTTTGTGAAATTGCTCAGAAGCTCTCTAAGGGGGTCTCTAAAAGCGATTTGGCAAAAGAATATGGCGTTTCCCGCACAACGCTATATGCAGCTTTGAACAAGTCTCAGGAGGCGTAATGGCGAGCCCACAAGAGCAGGGTCAAATCTATCTTGAAAGATTTCGAGAATGGGTTAAGTCCATGTCCGATGATGATTTTCGCCAGATCGTATACTCCCCAAAGGGCATCCTGAATAGACAGCAAATCAAAAAGCTTGCAGGCCTGTCAGACCAGGCCATCAAAAAAAATGAAAATGTAAAAGCCGAACTGCAAGATCTGGAGAATAGGCTGCGTGAGCGTAACGTACTGCCACCCCTGTCCGAAGCAGGAAAAGAGTCTCTTTCAGCGCCAAAACTCTATAATGCTTCCTCCAAGAGAAACGCTATGGATCATGGTCGGCTGGGGAAGCTTGAGGCCGAGAATCAGGACCTCAAAGTACAGCTCGAAAAATTACAGCGAGAAAATGCGCAACTGAAGGCGCAAATCACATCGAGTCGAGAGACGGTTGACGCGGTAAACGACGGTTTGATGGTGTTTCTCAAATGTCCGAGCTGACACGGGCCTCTGAGCTTGTTCGCGTCACGCAGGTGCCTTTACGGCACTCTAAAACCACGGTTATCCGAGGTGTGCCTGTGCGTGAGGACCAGACCTTTGCGTCTGCAAATTATAATGTGTCTATCGTAGCGAATTCTGAATACTTGCCTGTAGATCCGACCCCTGGGCAGATCTGGCGAGTCGCGGGTTACAAACGCACTTACGTGTATGACCACGGGAAAATTAAAGCGCAAGAACATCAATACCGAGAGCCCGATACTCTGGAGTTTTATTTGCCAGATACCGGTGAGACCTTTATCCAGTTTATCAGCGATGACAAAGCTTTTAAGGGGATAGGAAACCGCAAGGCACGCCAGCTTTGGGCTAGGTTCGGTGAGGATATTCACCGGATGCTGACTGCGGGCACCTCAAACGACTTTGACGCTCTCTCAGAACTGCTCTCCACACAATCTATTCAGGCATTGCATGCCGGTTATGAAAAGTATGCGAATCTCAGGCACACCGCCTGGATGTCGAAAGCCAGAATACCCCATGCAGTCCAGAAGAGGATTCTCAAGCATCACGGCCTTGGAACTGTTGAGGCGATCAAGTCTAACCCATACAAGCTGCTTCACTTTGGGCTGAGTTTTAAAGACGTAGACAGCATCCTGAACCATCGTTTTGGACACGCCTGGGAGCAGAAAAGATACTTCCAGGAGCGCATTCAGGCTGGGATGGTCCAGGCTCTCAAGGATCGAATGCGTGATGGTAGTACGTGGGTCAAGACTAGTCAGCTATTAACGCGAGCATCTGATTATCTGAAATCGTCCTCCAATTGTGAGGAGGGGATTAAGTGGCTGAAAAGCTCACCGGAAATTGCTCTGTATCATGAGGATGGACGCTTTCATGCCACTGCCACTGCTATACAGGAGTTGGCTGTAGCTAGGCGCATAAAGCATTTGATTGATCTCAGAAAGCCACTCACCGGGGTTGAGGAAGGGATTGTAAATGACGTCATTGGCGAGCTGCCCTATGAGCTGACCAGCCAGCAAGAGCTTGCCATTTATACGAGTCTAACCGAGGGGGTAAGTGCGATCACTGGAGGTGCCGGAACTGGCAAGACCACAGTGCTTTCGACCTTCCTGAAAGCCGCTGACCACCTTGGCTACAGCATTCACGCTATTGCTCTATCGGGTCGCGCTGCAATGCGCCTGCGTGAGTCAGTCGGCTACCTCACGATGACCATTGCACGATTCCTGCGAGAAGATCCAGTGACAGATAACAAAGCTTTGCTGGTCATCGATGAAGCTTCTATGACGGATCTGCCCACGATGTTTCGCATCATCAACCACATCAATCCCAGCTGTAAGTTGGTTTTGACTGGAGACCCCAGCCAGTTGCCACCCATTGGCATCGGAAAGATACTGCACGATATTGTCCTCTCAACGCACGTGCCAAACACGATGCTGGACATCGTGAAACGTCAAAAGGGGACCACCGGCATACCTGAGTATTCCATGGCTATCAATGCTGGTGAGGTTCCTGAGTCACTCAGTGCAGGCAACATCTATTTCCATGAGGTTTTAGATCCCCGTCTGGTCAAGGAAAAAGCTGTCGAACTCTATGTCCAGCAACCTTGCGACTCTCGCGTAATTGCCCCAACGGTAGCTCTCGTTGATGAGGTCAATGGTGAGATTCAGGAACAGATAAACGGTGACTCTCCGCTGCTCAACTTCAATCTTGATGGTGAAGATTTTTATCTGCGTCTAAGGCTGGGCGACCAGGTTTTGTTTACTCAGAATCACGCCAGCGCTGGCGTGCAGAATGGGTCCCTTGGCGAGCTAATCAGCATTGATCAAGTCGATAACGTGATTGGCTCTGTGAGGCTGGACACAGGCGAAACGGTCGATTTGCAAAGTAGCTTGATTGATGCTTTGAGCCTGGGATATGCCATGACGCTTCATAAAGCTCAGGGGAGCCAGTTCGGACGGGTCATTGTCCTTTTGCAAGACACTAGAGTAGTGGATCGCAGTTGGATCTATACAGCAATCACAAGGGCAGTGTCCGAGGTCCACATAGTTGGCGACCCCCGCGTGTTTGAGCGTTTCGTGAAAGCTTCACCGAAGGCTTTTAGGCGGAGAACAATGCTCACCAATCTCATTGACTATCTACACAGTGAAAAGTATTCAGAACACATCCCAAAAACTTGTCAAAAATGAGTTCTTTGTAACCGTTCGGATAACAAACCTTGAACCAAACGGTTTCTGGAAGAGTTTGTTTGACCAAATGTTAGCCTTGCCTTATTTTAATGTAGGCTTTTCCATTATAAATTGAAGGGACAAAGGTTATCCGGGTGAAGTTTAGGCCATGCATGGCTGCGCGTTTAGATGCCTATTTGTAAGAGCTTTTTCATGCAAGGTAGGCTATTAAAATTCTCCTACTAATAAGGGGAGGCCGCGATGATAATTTCATTCATAGATAGCCTCCTTGAAAGCGACGTATTTGTTCTTAAGTATAGGCCAAACAATGTTATAGGTGGAGTTTGATTCAGCCTATTTTTCAGTGCAGAGCGGACTGTGCGCTCAACCAGTTCCGTAAGCTGTACGTCGTGTAAAACAGTCCAATGCCCTCGAACCCAAAGCGCGTCACGCGCTGTGTGAATAAGAGCCACCCTCTCATTAATCAACTACGCACCTGGCTGGAAAATTCACTGGTTCTGGTACTGCCCAAAAGTGCGCTGAGTTAAGTCCTGCACTACCTAGATCGCCACCGTTAGAGTCGCCATTATAATTATCATTATTTATCATAGTAGTGGCGACTACTATACGTTCTTAAAACTCGCCTTTATATTAAAGTATTCATTTTGGATATCTTCAATAATTCTACCATATTGTAGGTCAGCTATTTCTTTGAATTTACTGCTTGGAATAACTCCAAAGTTATTTACGCAGTCTCTAACTAAATGCGCTAAAATAGGGTTTCTTATATCGTACTGGTTGTTTATTTTGTTATATAAAATTTTATATATTTCATCACTGTAATTAGTGTTCATCGATGAATTCATGTGTTTTTCCTCTTTTGTTTTTAAATTTATTCCTTACTCTTTAATGGTGTTATTTAGGTCAAAAACATAACATGAAGTAGCCGTTTAGCTCTGTAATTGTCTGGTTTTATGTTTTAGATATAATAAACTATACGAATTAATACTTGGAAATTTAAGAGTGTTTTATTATTAATTTTAAAGTAATTTTATAGCATATTAGTATGCATTTGTAAACCCTTGGTGTATTCGGTAAGTATTTTAAATATTATATCTGGTATATTAAAGTAACGTCTTATGTATGCGTTGAGAATACACTTTTAAAGCGATTATCGTTTATGTTTTTTCATGTTAGAATATGAATGTAAGCCATTCGAAAATATTAAGATCAGTATCCGCAGCCAACTTATATTAAGATTTCTCTAAATTGAGAAACTGGAGTGTCGGTTGTTTTTTTGCATTTTATCAATGTATTGCGAATTAAGCTGTTGATCTTGATTGACAATCAATACCTTGCGCCACTTTTCATTTGGTGATGTAACTATGGATAAAATCGTAGAGCTGACCGAACTATTGTACGAGCCAGGCGAAATGATGGCTGGATCCCCAATGAGCAATGATGAAGCAAAGGCTTATGTTCGAGAGCGAGCATATGACAAAGAATATTGCATTGTGCGCGACTGGATTTGGATCGATTTAGACGTAACAGAAGAAGAGCGATGTATCCTTGAAAATACTCGTCGGCAGCCAATCGTGATCTATGCACACAGCGTGATTTTCGACACTGCACGCCGCTGGGATGTGGGCGATTATGTACGCACGTCTTTTTTGTGTGAATTTCATGACGGGTTTATGTTTGAAACAATGAATTCGATTTATGTGCTGCTTGGGGAGGGCAATAGAAAGCGGACAAGTCTAGATACGCTTGGAATGTTAATTTAATCTCAGAGCATTGTCTCATAACCACTCTCAGCAATACGGTTAACTTAGCTGAACCTTTGCTTTTACCAGCCAAATTTCAGTTGAGGGGCTGTTCTACTTTGCCATGGTTGTAGTCATGATTTTGAGCAGGAGGTCAGTCACGGAACAGGATCATCAAATCCAAAATTTTGATGTCGATGAGATTTTGAAAGCGATCGAAGCAGATCGCAAGTCTGGATTCCTTCCGAATATAGTGACCAGAAGCACCGTTCGTTACGGGGTTGACCCTGATAATCCAATGAAAATAGTGGCTGTAGACGCTCATGGAAAGCATATACCTCTTCCATATCCGTAGAAGAGTTAAGTAGCTGGGCTTTTACTGGCCTGGCTTAGGCATCTCTTTGGATTGCCTCTACACCCCCCGCCATCGTTGGTCTCAATGCTTCACTCAACCGCATCAAAGGTTGTGAGGATGGGTTAGAACATCTCTCTATATAAAATTTCTCAATGTCTCCATCTCTCATGTCTTGGTTTCATGCATTGCTAGTTCGGCATTAATCGCAACTTTCAGCTGGCTAGTCTCTTCAAACGCTTAGTAAACAGCCCCCACATATAGACGTAAGCAGGCGAGGGCGTCGCTGGTAATATATGAGCTGTTAGTCGGCGAAGCAGGTCTCACCTGGAACAATTATGTGATTTTCAAAAGAGTTGTCGTTTCGTGCTACTCAAAAGAAAAGTATGTGTGAGCTATATCGGGCATCGCTTCAAGTACTAATGGGAGGCCATATCTAATCAGTTCTCGCCGAAGAGCGAGCCAAAAATAGGAAGGGGACTCAGAACGAAGTGCGATTGAGTGATGTAGGACATTGGTGAAAGTAGCTGAGAGGGTAAGGCGATACAATATTGCCGATCATTTTCTGTGTATTCACATATTAGTTCAACTCAGATAAACGAAGTTGAGACGTCATTCGTGTCACCCACCCAGAGCGTCCGAAGGTATCTCATACCTGCCGGTCGTGCCAAATGCAGCCAGAAGCTCTGCTTCGGATACGATGGGTCAAATGAGGTCGTTTATTACTTCAGCGAGCAAAACTGGCCTCAGCGTAAAGAGTCGTCATTCGCTCTCCAGAATATTTACTGGTGCCAACCATTCATATCAAGCGCTCCAGCGGGCACTCTTCCTCTTCTTGGCTGGATTGTTGGCTTACCTCTCGGTATAACACCAAGATGTTCTACCGAGGTGAATCCGTGGCAATTTTTGACATAGAGAAGGACGAGTTACTCCGGCTGTCCGATACACAGCTAGAAGAGCTAATTGCTCGTCTCGCCGAGGCCGAATTGGCAGCGAACGGGGGTAGTCCTGCATGGGTAAGCTGGTCAGGTTCAATCAATGCTCCTGATGAAGGAATTGATATCCACGTTCGGTTACCTGTCGATACACTGAGCACAGGTTTTCTTGAAAGGCCAGATACGATCCTACAGGCCAAGAAACATTCGATGCCGATGGCCGAGATCACAAAGGAAATGTTCTCTGCCAAAAAACTATCACCGACTATCTCTGAGCAGGCAGCTAAGGGTGGCAGCTACATTATTGTCAGCTTGGCTGATGACTGCTCTCCTCCCATGAAGAAAGTGCGCCTCAAAGCTATGCAGGATGCTGTCAAGGAGAATCCCTTTGGCGGCAATATTCACCTGGACTTCTACGACCGCTCGAAGCTGACTCAATGGCTGCGTCAGCACCCATCCGTCATGCTGTGGGTGAAAGGAAAACTCGGCCAAGGATATTCTGGTTGGCAGCCCTATGGGGCTTGGAGCAATCCGCCTCAAGGTGCCGACGATACACTGATTTCTGCCCCTGGCGTTACCGTTACATTGCCATCAGGAAAGGGGCAGGAGCTTAGTATAGAAGAAGCCATTGAACCTATGAGGAGTCTCATTCGGAATACGGCGAAGGCGGTTCGCATCACGGGTTTGTCCGGCGTCGGGAAGACCAGAATCGTGCAGGCACTCTTCGATGAAACGCTGGGAAAGGATGCTCTTGATCGGACCATCGCTGTCTATGTCGATACAGGTGCTGAACCAGACCCTTCGGCAACAGCTATGCTTGACAGGCTTATTGCTGAGGGCCGTCGTGCAGTCATGGTTCTCGACAACTGCCCATCAGATTTGCACTCATCTATGGCCAGCAAGGTAACATCCGCTGGTGGTGAAGTAAGCCTCATCACGGTTGAGTATGACATCAAGGACGATAAGCCACAGACAACTGAGGTAATACATATAGAGGCCGTTGGGCCGGATGTGGCCGAGCAGCTTGTAATCCGTCGCTTTCCCGGTGTCGGTCAGAACAACGCCCGCCGAATAGCTGAGTTTGCTGATGGGAATGCGAGGGTATCCTTGGCAATCGCCGAGAGAGTAAAGGAAGGCGAGACTTTGGCTCAGCTTTCTGACACACAGTTGTTTAACCGCTTGTTTGAGCAGCGTAATCAACCAGATGAAAATCTTCGAGAACAGGCTGAAATACTTTCTCTCGTATATTCGTTCTCGGTCTCAACCCGTGAAGACGGTCAAAGTGAATTGGAAGTACTGGGCTCGATCTCAGGACATTCTCAGAACCAGTTGTTTCGCTCCGTCAAAAAAATGCTGGACCGCCATGTTTTGCAGAAAAGGGGGTATTGGAGAGCCATCCTGCCCCATGCCATTGCGAATAAGCTAGCAGCATCAGCACTTGATAGTATCCCAGTTGATCAACTAAGGGCGTCCTTTGAAGCTCCCGGTCGTCAACGCTTGCTAATGTCGTTCGCACACAGGCTGGGGCTGTTGCACGATCACCCCGTGGCGAAAGAGATCGTTGAGGCCTGGCTTAAACCAGATGGTCTGTTGGGGCAGATATTAGTGCTGGAAGATATGGCAGGAAGAATGCTGAGCTATATCGGCCCGGTCGCGCCTGAAGCACTACTAGATAGAATCGAATCAGAACTTACAGTGTCTGATTTTGAGGGTATGGAAACGCCTCACAATTCACAGCGTACAACCATTCTTAATCTTTTACAGTCGTTGGCATATGAACAAAATGCCTTTGAACGTTGTGTCAGGCTTTTAATCCGTGTGGCGGACCATGAAGATGAGAACAATAATTATGATGCGGTTCGAAATAAGATCACGAGGTTTTTCCAGGCATATTTGTCTGGCACACATGCTTCTTTAAACCAGCGCATTGCGATCATGGATGAATGCCTTTCATCAGGCATGGCTGGACGCAGGTCGATAGGCTTAAGGATGCTTTCGACGGCTTTGGGTGGGCCACCATGGACAGGATTCGGGTCGAATGAATTTGGTGCTCGGCCAAGAGACTTTGGGTTTCAACCCAACCCCGATGAACTTATGAATTGGCGTAGCGCCTTCATAGACATTGCGGTGCGATTGGGTACTTCCGGCGTTTATGATCTTGAAGGCCCCGCACGTATGATCCTAGCCAACGAGTTTCGAGGGATTTGGCACCAAGAAGCGATGAGGGACAAACTCGTCGATGCGGCTCGTCAGTTACATACTTACTACCCTTGGGGCGAAGGTTGGAAAGCAGTACGTTCAACTATCTATTTCGACTACATCAGGCGCAAAGACGAAGTTGATTCAGCGCCGCTACCAGACAGTCTTTCGACACTTGAGAGAGAACTAGAGCCCCATGATTTGATTTCAACAATCATGACTTATGTGCTGAGTAAGGATAGCGACTTTTGGGAGCTAGATGCTAATTTTGTTCATGAAGATACCAACAATTATCACGAAGCTGAAAAGCGACTTGAAGCTAAGACGCTCCAATTGGGTGCGGACTTTGCGGCGTCAGATCATGTTCTCGACGAGTTGAGTCCTGAGCTGTTTTCCAACGACTGGATGCCCAATCGCATTGCTTTTGGGAGAGGGTTAGCGAAGGGGGCACATGACTTACGATTTTTTTGGCAGCAACTCGTCGATCAGCTGGAACAGCAGCCGGGAGGCAACAGGGATTTTGCAGTTTTTGCTGGCTTCATCGAAGAAGCTAACACCGCTAACCCTGCACTCGCACAAGAGCTACTCGACCAGTGCGCATATTATCCTGAACTCCGAAACGTATTAGTCGGCTTACATCCCTGGGGGGCGTTCACAGAAACCGACCTAGACCGCTGCATGGCGGTTCTGAATGATCCTGACATTCACCCGAGGATGTTTGGACCAATCCTTTGGAGGGAGGAGTATGCTGATTTGCCTAGAGGCAGTGTTCTCGATCTAGCTCAACGGCTCCTGAGTAAACCGAACGGTGATGACGTAGTTTTGGGTGCTCTGAGCAAGAAGCTACATCGCAAAGAGAAAAGCGAGGATGTGCTTGGCGCCGAGCTTCGGCTAGTCGGCTTAAAAGCAGCGATCCAGAGGCTACAAAAAGATCAGCGTGATCCTGGAGGGATAGGGGCACATCAAATGGAGTCCGTTGTGGGCGCCACGCTTAGTTTCGATGGCAATGAGGACAAAAAAATTGAGTGGCTGGACACGATCTTTAAAGTTGTTGATGAAAATTATGGCTACATTAATGCATTCGAAAATGCTATTGAGACGACCGTTGCGGTGATGCCAGTAGCGTTTCTCAATCGGGTATTTGTGGGTGCTGAAGAAGAACGACGTTGGCGATTGTTCTTTATCCGCCATGGCGGCTTACGTCAGTGTCCTCTCGCCAAAATAAATGTAGACATCTTGATTGAGTGGTGCCAAACCAGAAACGATCCCCACGTATGGGCGTCTGTCGCGTCGGGTATCAAAATTTGGTCAAAAGATGGAGATCAGCGTGTGGTCAAGATGTCGGAGGCTGCGATCAGAATGCTAGAAGCTGCTCCAGAGCCAGAACCTATCCTGGAAGCATTTGCAGAGCGTGTCGCACCTTCATCTTGGTCTGGTAGCCGCGCGAACGTGATGCAACCTAGAGCGGATGCCATTGGTAAATTGGTACAACATGAGAGCGCAGAGATTGCTGAGGTTGCTAAAGCGGTAGCTGCAAAACTGGTTATGTGGATCGAACACGAGAAAGTGATTGAACAGCGGCAGGATGAGGAACGCGAGCAGCGGTTTGAATGAGGGCAATTCAGTGATAATAAAATTTGCTATATGAACGTTTAAAAGTCAGTTTTCGACGCAAAGCGGACACTCTTGGAAATGGAGCAAGAGCGCGAATTTTGGCTATATTGCCTAATGGAAATTAATAGTCAAAGGACCATAGGCTTGGGAGAATCTGACAGGCTGCATTTGCCGGAAAAAAGTGCCAGCGCGTTCATTCAATCATAAGATAGGCAGTCTGATACCTGTTAGGTAACAAGGAGGTTATATTGGAAGAATGGCGAAAGGTTAGGATACTACATGATGAATTAGGTGATCCGTTTAAGATCATGCCAATGACTAGCGCTGCGGTTTCTCTGCGAGATGGTGTCAATGAAGCTGAAGAGCATTTCCAATCTTATATGGGAGAGTATGGTGTATCAAGAAAGTTTTGGCCTGTACCTTGCGAGTTAACCTATGAAGAAATGGGCATTATCATTGGAAATGCATTTGTATTAGCTCAAGTTCCTATATCGCAAGCTGTTTCTCTGTTCTCAAAAATTAGAGAATCATGTAATGAAAAAGGTAGGTTTCCAAATCGAAAAAGTGGGATTTTAAAGTATGAATCGATGTTTCTCGACTCATGCACAGTTTCTCAAATAGAAGCTATTGATGCTGTAGCTAACTATTTCAAACATTATCATGAGTGGCCTGAGAGTTGGGATGAAAATGAAGCAAGAGATGTTCAAAAAGCTACCTTGGCAGTAGTAAAGGAGCTTGGTTTGGTTAACCAAGCGCTTACTGACAATATGATGTATTCATTACAGTTGTTAGGTATTTACGATAACGACTTACCTAAGTTATGTCATATCGTTGGGGAGTGGAGAGAAAATCTAGCAAAGTCATTCTTCTTGGACCCATTTATACGTGACTGTCTTCCTCCACAAATTAAACCAATAGATCTACTGGTCTAATAAAAATGTTACCTAACAAGCGTTACAATTGACCGTCTGCTGTCACGAATTTTGGTTTCCAAAATTAGCGTCAGCAGTTGGCAATTGAACTTGGCGTTAGGCAGAAAGAGGCATCAGCATGCAAGAACTAACAACAGATGATGACTCCATATTACTTTGCTCAGATTGTTTTGAAGATGAAGGGCTAAGGATTGATGCATACAAAATTGGCCTTGAGTCATCAGAAGAATGTCCGAAATGTAAAAGTAAAGGGGGACAGAAACTTACAAAGGAGCTTATCCGAGGACTTGCTTGGCGTTTCTTTGTAAGTGGAACAACTATTCGTTGTGAATATGGGGCTGCACCAGTAGTTCAAACTAATGAACATCATTATGGGAAAAGTGACATACGGCCATCACTTTGGCTTGAAAGTGATGTCAAACTGATTGAGGGCGCAGCCAAAATCGGATTTTTTCATTACGGCCCACGCCTGTGGATGTGTAGTGGCATAGTGAATTTGGCCACCTAATTAGAGGTGCTAATATGCACCAAGACATCACTAGGTGGCAGCATGGC
>LAZR01000084.1_pt1 | contig 130905 bp, 214 predicted proteins | sample 329461 | NCBI WGS metagenome assembly LAZR01 (sample SAMN03002196, study PRJNA259156) | marine sediment metagenome | biome: sea floor; feature: Hydrothermal impacted sediments; material: marine sediment; isolation source: Loki non-amplified sample from Loki's castle hydrothermal vent sediment ...
CGGGAAGAATATCTAGAATATTAAATTATTTTTTATATTTAGTCAAGAATTTTTTATTACATTTTAATTTTTTATTACCCGGTTAATTCATAAAAATATTTTAACCTCAAAAAACACAGGATTTATTGAAAAAATCGTATAACTGAATATCGATACTATCAGAAAACATTTCCCCTGTCAGGATAGATTCGGTCAAGATTGATCCCTCCTGTATCCCCCTTAATAAGGGGGGTCAGGGGGTTGTCTTAAACAACAAAAACATTATTATCGTTCTGACCAGAATGTGGGTCACTCTTTTCCAAACACCTAACTGCAATTCATTTGGCTCGCCTATAAAACTCAGTCCACATCAGTCCGTCTAACACCAGCAGCCCTAGTCGCGTTTATCCGCCTACTTTATTATATTTCCTAAAAAACAGCCGGACTGTTTCGGATCGTAGGTCTCAGCCCAATACTCAACAGAATAGCTAAGAATTACACCTATGGATAACCAAGCGAGGAATTTCTGTCTAGGATGAGAAAACTATTGGCAATGTTTATAATCACGTTATGTGTATTGCAAATGTGGATATCACTAAGGCATTAATCTATTTTCATAGCAGTTGGGCTATCGCGCTAATAATTCAATATCTATATTTTGGGTTCGCGTTGGGAACACTTAATTTGATATTAGGATGGTTTCCAATATATCTTATCGGTTTACTCGTAATATTTGCGACCTATTCGGCAGTTGAACCAGAAGTAGAGAAAACGATCCCCAATATTTAAATTCATAAAACCTAACTATAATATATGACAAAACACGAAGTATTCCATTTTGTAGATACATTTGAAGGAGCGTCTGCTTTTCTTTTTGCGGTATTTATAAGATTAAAAGGTCTAACTGCAATCCCGGCAAAAGTTCGGGTGGATGAAATCACACACAAATATCGCGTGAGTATTCATAAAAACGAAAGATGGGATCAATTAACAGAAGGAACAAAACAATCTATTGATGCGAAACACAAATTGATAACCGAAAAAATGAAAGAACTTGATGCCTCTCGACTTCAAAATTTTGAGGAAAATGGGGTTCGCCCACCACTTCATTCCAACAACCAAGATTTATTAATGCTAATGGCTCCTAATATCTCCGAGGAACTGATCGCAGCGTCTACAGACTATAACCTGCCTGAACTTAAATGTGAAAAATGTGCCATATATTTTCTTTATGAAGAAGAAATAATGGACACAATAAGAAATAAATTTCAGGCAGGTTATATTTTCAATTCACTTTCAGAATATTATTTAGAACTAGAACACACTGAACTCCCTCCAACACTGGGCGTGGTGGCTAAATTAAAGAAACTTTTAAAAATTGGAAGAAGTTGATTACTAATATTTATATTCACAAATTACAATTGACTACTAGATGACGGAAGAAACTGATTCAACTAAGGAAAAAGAAATAACAAAACTTGAAAAAATATGGTATTTATTTGCCAAGATGATTCTCATCACCTTTTTTACTGCAAATGTGTTAGTTGCATATGAATTAATAACTGGCAACAGTGATTGGGATGCTACCTTATTGCCCGGACTAAAATTTAGCACAGTTGCCTATATGGGTTTAGGAATTGCGATAATGATAGTTGTGCTGTATATTGCACTAGAAATAATATTGCCGCGGATTCCCGAATCTATAATGGCGAGATATGAGGCAATTCCAGAAAAAGAAACTTTGGTAGGTGGGGGCATATTTGCCTATCTAGGTATTATGATGGCTAGTGCTGGCTGGTGGTATATTGGGGCCCCTGCTATTGTGGTGATACTATGGATATACATATTTTTTGCTCAAAGAACTTTAAGAGTTGCGCGATCGAGGGCAAAAATTCCCGAATATCGAGAAGAACTCATAGAGACATTCAATCACCTTTATGGATTGGAAAAAAAGCCAGACATAGCAACTGAGGCAGAGATGATTGAACTCAATCGATTGGTTGCAAAACTAAATGAACGAGTTGGAATTGTCTAAATGGTTGGAATTCCATTAGCTGATTTTCCATTCATTCATGTTACTTTGCATGAACCTGAGTGCGAATGTTATTCTCCCGCAAAACGAGTTGTTATTTATCCTGCAAAATATGATAAGAAGGACGTGATACATATTCGTGATTTGCATCAGTCTTTCTTTAATAGATTGCTTCACGGGACAAAATGGCGACCAATCGATAATGCTACTCGCAACAAACTAACTTCTGTAGTTCTTTCAATTTATGAAAAAGAGACTTGGGTTGCATTGGAATTTATAGAATATAGCTGTGATACAAATGAAAAATAAAATGAAAAATAACGAAATAACCTCAACCGTATTTTCTTACGATAGACAAAACGCTATCGAGGCATACAAAAAGAAACTAGCCGAGATTGGAGAACAAATCAGGATAGAGCGCAACTCAATTCTCATACGATCAACCAAAAGTGCAGAAGATCCATACTGGTCAAAATACGACCAATTAATTCTTGAGGAAGCAAAACATAAGAAAACAGATCCTCGCATACCAAATATGCTTAAAATAATTTAAACAAATGCAAAAACCTTTCATATAAGTGAACAAAACATAACATATGAAGATTAACTACCTGTTGTTCATCGTACTTGGTACGATATTAATGAGCACACTTAACGCATCCGCATGGTCAATAACAGATCAACCCGGTGATCAATCATGGGTCTCAACAAAAACACAGGCCGTTCGTGTAACCTACAAAACAGATGCTGTTAATGTAGGTATTCAGGCAGTAGTTCAGCGAACTCCAATTGATTCAATCAGTGATACATGTGATCCTGGCTCATCTTCCGGTTCAACTATTGGTGGTGGGCATACTTGGTGGGGTGGTGATTTTGTGTTAGATTTGAGGGCTCAAATGAATTATCGCATGAGTCTGGACAAGTATGACGATCCAAACATTGCATTTGATACCGAAGATGGAAATGGATATATCTGTGTATTAATTAAAGTAAAATTTATCTCGCAAACTGGCAGCATATGGTCGAACGAAATACGGGTGAAAGTTTACAAATTAGAGGTGCCCTCGGGTGGCTTATTCGCGGTACCATTACCTATATACGTTCCAATAATCGCTTTGGGTATGTTAGTATTAATTAAGAAGAAAAAGAAATTCAACTATTAATAATTCGGCATTTATCTAAATTTCGGCTTTTGGGACAGGCGAAAATAATTCGCTACAAGGGGCCAAAATATAAGTGATCGGCAGATTTATAATTGGATTAAACATTATTGAAAATAATATGAAAAAGAAAAAAATTTGGGGGATAAACGATCATGTGCTAGAAACAACAATCATTCAAAACTGTTTAAGAATTGCATTTGCTAGAAATAAAAAAATAGAAGAAGAATGGATAAACGCCCATGTAGATTTTCTAAAGAACCCACTTACAAAAATGATATTAGAAGATATTAGAAATATGAAAAATGAAGTTTTATTGGGAATGGGAAACATCTAACAAAAAGATTTGTAAATTACACATTAAAGAAATGGAAAAAATCACTAGTCCCATTTAGCACCAGCCATTTTTTAATCAAACCGCTGAAATAACAACATTAATAGAAAGCCGGACGCTGTAATTCTGTCAGTCAGTTTCATCATTTTTCCAAAATGAAATTGTGGCCTTTCGGTAGTCCTTTTCGCTCATTCCTACAAGATCTAACAATTCGGTAAAACTGCCAATCTTTTTCTCGAAGTAGAAAATTATGTCTGGGGATTTTTTATTGTTGTCCAGATGGGTTTGATATTGGGTTTATACGTAGGATCAAATCGATGCCTGTTTGCAACAATCGAATAATAATGGGCGTCTGTAATATTATAGCGTTTCCAAGGTTTACTATTACGTGGTTCTGGATATTTTCTTCTAATTTCATCCACATCATGTTTGGTCAATTTACTGCCTTTATTTTTTCTTTTTTTCCTATTCTTTAAAAAATGCTGGACATTTTCTAGATGTGTCACCCATTCAAGATTTTCTACTCTATTATCGTCCTTAATTAGATTTTTATGGTTAACATATGGCTTATTTTCTGGATTCGGTATGAATGCCTGTGCTACCAGTTGTTGCACACTGATCTGTCTTATAATTTTGTTTTTTGTTAATGTTGCTCTCACATATCCTTTTCTATATCGAGGACTCATCACCTTCCTTCTTCTATGACTAAACACATTACCTCTTTTATCTATGGAATACAATCCCTCATATCCTAATATGTCTTTCATAAGATATAATTGTACAAACCTTCTTTTAAAGCTGTTCACCAATGTTTAGTCGATCGCTTTACACCCTCTTACACAAACAATAACATAATACTCTTACAATTGAAAATAACATTTAAATAATTACTAACTAAATAATTCTCATGGAAAAACGCCTAGTAGTTCAAGTATTGTTATTAGATGAATATGTTGACATGTTCAAAGCAGCAAAAAAAACAGATGAAAACGTTGATCGTCCAAACGCGTCAATAATGAGATTGGCACTGAAAAAATATTACGATGATTACGTTCCTGATGAGTTGAAGAAATGAATTTACCTCCTACTGAATATGTCATACTTGGAATTATTGGGGTGATAATATTTATAATAATAATTCTCAATACCACTGAAGAAAAAATAGAAGCTCGCAAAGAAAAGACAAAAGAAAAGACAAAAGAAAAGACAAAAGAAAAGACAAAAGCTCGCATACAAACCCCTGCAATGATACAACACCAAAAACGCCGACAAGAAGTAAATATTGAAAACGCTCGCCGAAAATCTATGATCAAACGCGAGGGTGTTCAACTTGGACCAATATTAGGCATATGGGTTGTTGCAATATTTATTTCACTTGCCGCAACATTTTCCTCTGACATTGCACTTATAATATTTTTTTTATTCCTTAATTTCTTTGCGATGCTATTATTAATGCACACGATTGATAAAAACTTCAATAAAATAAATGAACGGATAGTTGACATTGTTTCTATTTACGATAAAAACTTCAAAAATCTAGATTTAAAAATTAATTCCAAAAAGAAATAGTGGTTTTTCTATACTCCTCTTCACTCAATCCTGCAAGATCAAGTAATTCAGTAAAACTATCAATTTTTTTATCGAAACAAAGTGCGAGATATGGACAGAATTTCTTCTGGCACATCCAACTATAGAAATTACTTGGATGTAATACTGGGGGTAGCTTATTTTTATTCAGATTCTCATACATTATTTTTCCGATATTACTTCTCTGGTCCAGTCGTTCCTGATCAAAATCATAGACCATAATCTTCCAATACTTGGGGTTAATTATATCCAGCAATCTTGGATCAGAATAATTACGATCCACATACCAGAGTGCTCCCAATACACTTTTGTCGGGAAATTGTTTTTTTATGTAGGCAAGATAGAACATTAATTGACCGTAGTGATGTTGCTTGAATGATGCTTCTTTTATGTTCTTTACTGTCTTGATATCAATAACAATGATATGTTCATTTCCATACATATCGATTACTTCCACAACAAGTAAATCATAATGCCCAATTATTCCTAAACCATATGTATCTTTTAAGTCTAAACGCACTTCTCCCTCAATCTCCACATTTTTAATCATCTCTCTTATCAAACCCTGTAATGCATAATGAACGAGAGTTCCAGTTAATGATGCATACTGCATGAATTCAGAAGCTCTCCACGCAAGCACATTATCAAACACGCTTTTTCGATTACAAAGCCCCCCTCCTATTGAAGATGCACGATTGGTTCCATCTAACAGATTAACTTTATAGGCATTGGAGGTAACTGCTTTTGCAATTGCATGGAACAAAACCTTCTCGATTTCTTCTGCAATAAATTCCTTATTCTCGTCTGTAGTCAACTATATCTACACATTTTTCATTATCTATAAAACATACTTTGTCACGAGAAATTTAAACACATGAATAAACTATAAATAAGGCGACTATTGTATTAGAATTATGGCAGGTAAAGAACGCCAAAAAACAATAAACGTAAAACACGGACGCAAGAATCACCAACTCACATTTGTCAGATCCGCAGATGATAAGGTGAAGAGAGATAAAGCAGTTAAGGGTATGAAAGGTCCTAAAGGAGACTACAAGAAAGGCCTTGTTAGATCCAGAAAAGTCAAATCCAGAACCGAGAAGGGCGGAGTCTCGTACCGAATCTATGGTAAGAAAAGATTAGGCAAAAAGTAGTGTAGCTCATGGCTTACACCCTATTTGAGAAGATCATTACCTTCACCACTATACTAACTATTACTATTCTAAGTCTACATGCATTTGGTTTTTTTAATTTAGAACTCATCAATATATTTGACAACCTGTCGGGTCTATCTGGGATTTCTAAATATCCAGTTATTGGTATGGGTATGGTTGGTGCTGTTTTTATGTTGGCGGGGATTTTTATTGCCGCTGCAATTGGTGGAAAAGGAAAAATAGGCAATGTTTCTAAGGATCGCAGTAACATGCAATCTGTAATCGTCGCATATGGTACTATCTGGGCGTTTATTATTGTCTTAATAATAATTGGATAAAATTTAAAGATAACAAATAACCTTTTTTGTAAGTAATTTATAATACAATTGATGGCAGAAGTAACTTCATTCTTTAACACCTCACAAGGCTTCGAATTATTATTAACCGGAATCCTTTTACTGGCGATTTTCTTCATTGCGACAAGCCCTCGATTTAAAAAAACCAGATTTCTTGATATCATCGCATTCACAACTATGTATTCATATGTTGCAAGTGGTTTTTATCATCTAAGATACGGGCAACCACAGGGTTACACTGCCCCTCTGACTTTTACAGATAAAGCATCTGTATATGGCGGGGCGTGGTATTCAATATTATTACTAGTAATATTCATGATCGTATATGCAATAAAATTTCCGCAAGTTATGGATCTCAATAGGGAAAAACGAGATGTTCATATTTATACACTTGGTGTGATTATTATGTCGGTGCTAATGTGGGCTATGGTATTATATGAAATAATTCCAATTACTCCTTCATTTCCAATGGACTTTAGGGAGACTTTTGTTACATGGGCCCAGATCATAGGTGGCTCGTCTATTCTTCTGTATCATTTTGTATTGGAGGTGAAATAATATGACTTCAATGGAAACATTCACAACTTTTTTTAATGAACCGATTGGTATTGCAGTTGCAATCTCCGCGATCATCTTTGCCATCGCAATGGCTGTAGTTGGTGGAGGAAAGAATAAAAGATCCAAGAAAAATAATTTTGGAAAGAACCTAGTAATCACAACTGGTTTTGTCGGAGCAGGCATTATTGGTTTTGTATTTATAATTGCAATTTGGGCTGCACTGGCCGGAGGTACCGTTGTTATCGGTACTTGGATTGCCTTTGGTGAGGAACCATCTACCACATGGCAATGGATACTTGTACTACTCTCGGCTGTTACTTTACTATTACAATTAATATTTTTATTAATCGCTGCTAACAACTAATCTATAAATTCTGACTCATCTAATTTTTGACTCAACTTTATCCTTGAATTAATTGATCTACTATATGTCTTCCACACCGCAACTAATAACGCGATAAATACAAAAACTACAGTACGCGAGGGTACTAAATTAAGCCCTGTTGGTAACTCTTCTATTATTCCTAATGGATCATTATCTCCCCATCCCCAAGACATAATAAATTCAAACCATACAAAGTCTCGATAAAAATCCATTACTTTTATCTCCCAAATAAGATTTCCATATATCTCGAGATCTCTCCCTGCCCACACATACCATGGCCCGTAGGCCTTGGACCCTTCTGCTTGACCATGATCATAATCTATCAATTCTCCATCCTCCTCATCAATTGTCTTATGGGAATCAACAATCTTGAGATTATATCTAACATCTGGTTCTAACGTTTGAATAATTAGTCCTACTTCCCAACCCCTTGCCTTGGATAGGTTTCCAAGTTCAGTAATTATCACTACATATACAATAGTTTCATTAACTAAACCTGGAACACTATAAACTTGCACTCCTTCGCCACGTGCGGCTTCTTCGGCAAACCCAGTTGCACTAAATGGTGCGACTAACAAAATCATGCCCAGAAAGAAAAAATACTTCATAACTACTTATTCGTCACAAATATTATAAAGTATGTTCTCCAACAAAAAAAATTTGAAGTTGAGAGTAATGTTTTATTATTAGTTGGTCCAAGATAACATAATGCGAGTAAGATTAAGATTAAGATTAACATTAATAATTATGATTACAATTGGTTTGCTATATGTGACAACCGTTCCAAGTACTCCCCATGCATCGGTTTATGATGGACAAGATTCTGATTACGGTCAAGCAGCAATTAATTCAACAACAACAACAATAAAAACCAATACAAAAACAGAAACCGAGACAACAAACAATCTGGAGATAAACGATTTTGATGATTTTCAGGAGTTTCTCGAGGAAAACTGGCTATTTATAGTCTTCATCATTCTATTTGTCTGGATACTATTTTCAGCCATGTATAAGGTAAAGAAACGAAATAATTAGTAAGGTTTAAACCATAGTTTAAAAAAACTCACAGCTATAATTAGCATAATGCAACTAACAACTAATAAAAAAATATTATTCGCAGCAACAATAACCTTAATCATCTCAGTCGGAATTTCACAGATTATTTTACTTATGTTTTATCAACCATGGATCTCCTACAATCCCACTGCGGTCTCCCCATATGATATACAAACAAAAGTTAAGGTAACGATGTGGGATAGTTCTATTGATTGGATTGATATACCACTAATTGAATTTCACACTGAAACGGATGAAGCAACAAGAATTCATCGCCACGTCTACAATTTTCAGGAGCTGCATATGGGTCTAGAAAAATACCTTGCAGAAGATAACGCCTCGCTCTTATTTGCGTTTGTATCATTAGTCTTTATGGTTGATAGTGTTGCATACGACGCATTTCCTGAAGTATCTGCATTTTATATTATTGAGGATGTGGAATCGACTATTACTGGATTTCAACGAGATAGCGAAACAGGCAACACGCATTATTCAGAGGTCGATATCACACAACACGTGAACAGACTTGATCCTACCAAAATTGCTCAACGAGTGACTACCACAATTACACTATTCAACAGATAAAAAATATATCCCGACATAATTTTTTAACAAAGTGCAATTAGGTTGTCCAAACCCTTTTATCTATCGAGACATATTAATAGAGTGTGAGCGAAAATGTCTTCACATTCCAAGAATCAGATGCAGAGCATCAAAGTCATTCGTTATGGGATACGTGACGTTATACTCATCATTTTAGGGGAAAACAAGGTTCCTCTGTTCAAACCGCAATTGCTTTACCAGATGAATCATTATGATTTGAGTTTTATTCCAGACGAGAACAAAATCAACGCAATACTGCAGAAACTAGCGAAACAAGGCCTCTTAGCTTATACCCTGATAGGTAACTCATATGGTGTTACTCTCACCAAGAAAGGCGAAACAGAATATAATATAATTCAATAATTTACATTACATAAATTCAAACACATTGACAAATTTTTAATAATTCTATCTACACATAGAAATTATGGGTCACTATAAGCTACGTAAGAAACGTGCAATATTTATTGTTTTCATGCTTATAGTACTGCCATTTTCAATCAAAGATTCAAACCTAAACTTCATTCTTAACGCATCTGCTTATAATATCTATGAGGATAATAATGTTGATGCCGATTCTGATATCGACGCAACTGCAAATATTGGTACTGATGCAACTAGTTATTTAGATGCACAGATTCTCGATGCAACTGATCAGATAATTACAGAGGGTAATGGTGCGGGATATGTTGCAGGTGTCAATGATGAAAACGATATTGATAATGATGCAAGCGATATAGACGCAAGTGCAGATATTGGTACTCAAGGAACGTTTTCCAATGCACAAGGCACTGTTGCTGATACAACATACATGAATATTCAGGAAGGAAATGGACCTGGATATGTAGCAGCAGTTACTAGTAATGAAATTCATGATGCGATTACTGATCTTCATACACCTACTGATATTGGTACTTATTCCAATGATGCCAACATGCAATCAGACGATGGAACGATGAATACATTAACAGAGGTTGATGGGGGAGGTGCAGGGACACCGACAATATCAAATGTTTATTTTATTGGAACAGGAAAGAAAGCATCAACCACTGATTTAACAAATGTCGCAGTTGCAGGATCAAATACAGGCTTGTTATGTCTATTAGGACATGGTCAAAAAACAAATGGTGGTGGTGCATATGCCACAAGTGTAGTATGGGATGTTGCAGGAGTTGGAGAGGCATTAACTGTTGTTACAGGGGGACAACAGCAAAATGTAAAGTCAGTTGTGGAAATGTGGTTAAAAGTAGCACCTACAAGCAAAACTGCAACAGTAACAGTTACTTGGACTTCTACTTCTGATACTTGGAACGGAGGGACAGTGGGGTGTTACGTTTTAAATAATCTTGATCAATCAACTCCTTATGATAGTCCTGTTGATTTTAGGACGGGTTCTGGAACAGCAGTATCAGTAACTATACTAACTGCAACTGGTGATTTGACTATTGACTTAGCACAATCTGGAAACGCAGCTACTTATACCGAGAGTGGAGATGGGACTGAAGAATATAATAATGTAAATACTTGGTCAACTGCTTCAAGTTCTTATGTGGCAACTGATGGGAGTTCAGATCACGCTTGGACAGCAAGTTTATCTGGTGGTTGGAGTGAAGTTGGTATATCTTTAAATGGTATTGGAGGAGTTAATTATGAATTTGATAGAGAATTTTCATTTACTGGTTTACCAACAGGAAGAACAACAGAAAGACTTGATATTAATACCGGAACTATTGGAACAGAATCATTAATTGTTCAGATATGGGAAGCATCCGCTTGGACAACCGTTGTTACAATAGTTGATGCAAATGATGGTGTATGGATTAATACATCGATCAGCTCATGGATGGATGCAACAACTGAAGATTTCAGATTTTTAGGTGGAACAGAAACAACAGATACCACATTAAATACATGGGAAATAGATATGGTGATGATTCTCGCAGCCTCTCCCGAATCATTAGATTACGAATTGGATTTTGAATATCAGTGGACAACTGCCGATGCAGGCCAAACTAGCGAGGAAGTATCGATATGGGTTGGCCCACGATCAGATGCAGAAAATATAGTCGTTGATTATTGGAGTGGTTCTTGGACAAATATTGGTACAATCAATGCGGCTTCCACACATTTTAATTTTACGGCAACAGGAATTGCTTCTACATATACATTAAGATTTACTGGATCTTCAGAAGCAGCCGATGGAACTCAAACTAATTGGGATATAGATTTAATCACACTCCATACTTGGACTGCCGAGGTTCTTGATTATGAACTTCAATGGGAGCACCAATCTACAACAGTAGATACCAATAAAGACACATACAACGTAACCATTTATGGATCTGCGACAGAAGACATGGAGATACAGACATGGGATATTGGGGGCACTGCATGGAATGCTCCACTGACACTACAAATCTCAACAACTGAGCAATGGTATAACCAAACGGTGGATGCAAACGCCATTGGTACTACAATCACATGGAGATATCGGGGGACATCAGAAGCTGCCGATGCCGTACAAGATACTTTTAATATTGACTATGCCGGAGTTGCCGCTTGGAATCACACCATGGATATTATCGAAGCATCAATAGGGATTACTGATTATAAACAAGGGAGTGGGAATATATCAATTGATGAGGGGTTCATGAGAATTAATGTTACCAGTGGTGTTTCATATACAATACAGATTAGAGGAGTTGATGGGACCAGATCTCCAGTTACGAGCAATTGGTTGTTTTTTGATATCGATAGTGATCCTGCAGGGGCAATACAACTAACAACTTCTTATCAAAATGTTTACATCGGAAATCCCGCTGCAGACATTACCGTTTCAAGCATATATATTTTTCTAGATATTCCTGATGGTGAAGACGATGGGGCGGTGACGGCAACTATCTGGGTACAAATCATAGTTGCATAAATCCTTCTAAATAAAAACATGCGTTTTTTTGAACACATGCAGAAACCTAAAATAATGTGGTCTTCTAAAGGAACATGAACAATATGATTGCTAAAAAAACAATATATATCGGGGCAGGATTAATATTTCTAATCGCTGCTTTACTCCTAGCACCACTTATCGCTTTTGGGGCCACTAGTGACAGCCTCACCGCTACTTTTACACTTAACGCCACACCTGTTGTATCAAATGTAAATTTCGTCGATAGTGCATATGCGTCGACCGCAACATTAACTCCAGATAACACTGCCATATTTGGTGTAGATTTTGATGTATCACTCTCATCTGGAATGACTGATATACTGAACGTAACGATTTACATTTTCGACGATTCGGTCCACGGTGCAGATTTCAACACAACTCCTGCGGATGGTGATGAGTTAATCACTATCTTATGGATAGAGGCAACAGATACATGGTCTATTGATCAAGGCGCATTCTCTGAATGGACAATGCAATCACCAATTGATCCTGGTATAGGAAACGCATCGACAACTGGGGATTTCCGTGCAATGTTTGACATTTCATGGGCTGCCGCTGCATCTGCAGATTGGAATGCATCTGTATTTGTGTTTGATGATGACGGAACTCCTGAATATGACTTTGCATCAGAAGTTGCATTTGTTACCATGAATAATAATTTTGATATTAGCTATTCAGTTACCACTATATCTTGGGGTAATGATATAGTTCCATCTTCAGTTAATAACACCCAACTAACAGCAGTTACAGTACAGATACGCGCAAATGCTCAGTGGGAAACAAGCGCGAGTGCAGTGGATTTCACTCCGGGGCCAATAGATGTGGAGGCATTACTGATTTTAATTTGGGACGAGGATAATTCCGCAGGAGGGAACTCAGTACAGATTCAGAATACGGAGAATATATTAGAGGGCACGTGGGACAACCAAGTGCGGATGCCGGGTGAGGCAAACGTCACCCGTTCATACTATGTATTTCTGAGTGCAGATGTCGGTGGCTGGTCAGTCGGTCAGTTGTATACGACAACTATTTCGATATTCATAGCAGCAAACACCTAAGTTGATTATCAATATTTAAAAAATACCAGAAGAAGAAAAACCTGTGAAAAAACAAGCAATCATACTTCTATTATTCATTCCTTTTTTCAATAATGTTCAGCTAGCAACCGCAACTACATACAGCTTTCCTGAATATTATTTCTATATAGATGCACCTACAACAATTTCCTATCCCGAGATGAAATTTTCAATCATAAGTGGGGGTCTTCCAAGTAATATCTCATGTTGGCAACGAGAAATAGAGGGTTTAAATATCAACGTTACGTTGGAGTGGTATGATCGCCCCTTTGCAGCAAACGAACGTGTTGAGAATCATTACGCGATTCATGTGGGCGAAACATTTGCTATCACTACGCCTGTAAAGATAGCCTGTCAAGAAACCTATGCCGATGGCAATCTTGCCGCCGGGGGGACCGTTACTAATTGGGTTACATATATTTCGGAAGAATCCGGCTCTTTCCTTGATCTAAATATTATTGATCAAAGTGGGCGTCTTCGCAATAGTACAGTTTACATACAACATCGGGTGAATAATTCAATGCCATGGACTCCGATAAAAACATTCAATGGATCGGGACTGAATATATTACTTCCCAACGGATTGTATCAGGTATTGGCAAAAGATATAGATTCATCAATTGCAGGCGAAATTATATTTGAATTGAATTCTGATATATCTGTTAATGTTGAATTGGAATTAGTTGGTTTTAGTTCATTCAAATTGCTGAATTCTAGAGGAATATTAGAAATTGAAATGTTGATAAATAATTATGTGGGTGTTTTAACCAATGTTTCTATTTTTGGGGAATTATATTTCGAGGGTAAATTATTTCAGGTTACCAACTATGTGAGATTATCTGAGTTTTCCAAAACTGAGGATTTCATGCTAACCATTGGGTTCCCTGTATTTGAATGGAAAACTGGAAACTACACCGTTATTGGTCATATTTATGCAGGCGAAGTTAGCATTGCCGAACGAGAAGCAAGATTCTCTTATGAAACTCCACCTCCTTCCGATGAAGATAGAACATGGATAATTTATGCATTAATTATTGCAATTATCGGAATTTCAATCCCAACAATAATATTCATTAAGCAGAGATATCAAGATGAGTTAGAGGTAGATGAACGTGTACTCGAGAGATGTAACTCATGCAACACCGAAAACATGGCGCCGTTTGTCTATTGCTCGGATTGTGGGGCGAAACAATAAAACTATCTGGATATTAATTTTAATATTATTATTTTCTTCTGCACAATTTTCTAGTGGTGATAACATAACTGGAACATGGCAATTGGACCCAAATGGGTTCAGACCAGTGTTTACAGAATATGAAGATTTTCCTGCGTTGATAGTGCCAGGTGAAGACGCATTATTTCAGGCAAAAATAAATGATATTGATAATTCATCTGCTGAACTTAGCATAACAATTTATTCTAGTAATGATACTTTTTCTGTTTACAATGATTCTACAGTGATGAGTTTCATTATAGAAGATCCTGCTGATATATTTGAATTCACATTCAACTGGTTGGGCGAGAACGCATCCACATATTATGATTTTTATTATGTGGCCTTTGACGGGATATCATATGTTCGGTCAAGTAATCCATCATATTATTCAATCCAATGGCAATTTGCCGATGTTGCAGATGTAGGTGTAGGTGGATTAGATAGCAGTGGTTATGCTCCAGTTCCGGAAGTATTTGATCTCGGTGGTGCAACAGAAACTGAGAAAAAAATAATTAGTTTTCTTAGTATTTTATTTTTCATATTGGCGGCAATATTATTATTTTTACTGATTGATAACCGTATGAAAAAACGTGCTCATTATTCCAAGAAAATAGTAAAAGGAAAAGTCAAGAAGAAACGAAAGAAAAACAAACGGAAATTCAGAGTTGCACAAGGGAAAAAATTCATCTAAACGAACTATGTTTATTCCACAGATTAATAAAGAAAACTATAATATTCTCACAATGATAATAAAATCATTAAAATTAACTAGAAAGACACAAGTTGCACAATATGAAATGTTGACCATCGAGGCATATTTTGAGAGGGATGAGGGAGAAACTCAGGAGCACTTTCGTGAGCGTGCCATACTTGAGATGGGCGCAATCTATATCAGAGCAACTGGAAAAGAAGACCCTTACATTGTCAAATCCGAATTTCCTTCAAAGGATGATATGGATTGACATTTGTTTACAATAAAAAGCATAAATATAAAAATACATTTCTACATTTCTGTATTGCATGGAATTAATGTATCGTGTACAAGCCAGAAAAAAAGGGGTTACTGGCTATCGGAACGTATGTCGTCCCACAAAATTTGGCAATTCTTTCTCTATTGAAGAGTATGGTCGAACAAAAGCAGTTCAGTTATACAAGGAAAAAACAATAAGACCAAAAATAAAGAATGACACCATTGAAGAATGGTTAGGGGATCTTATTGATGCAGAATCAATTGGATGTACCTGCCCCCTCACTTTATTATGCCATGCAGATGTATTGGTATGGGTAATAAACAAAATAAGAAAATATAGGAGAATTAAAAATGAATAGCATGAGTTATAATGATGATTCAGTTAATTACAAAAAAGAAGAACCCGAAGTGGAAAAAAGAATAGAACTAAGATGTTCTGCATGTGGGACAAAAAACCCAGATGCTTCATCCTTTTGTATGGAATGTGGAGTTTCGTTAGTGATTGAACATATCCTTCCTGTGCTGCAAAGGCGTACACAACTGACCCAAGGCTCATGGATGCACACACAACGAACTTCTGATAGTGGCTGGGCATTAGTATTTGTGCTGATGCTTCTCATCGCCCCAATAGCAATGTATATGGCTTCAATTGGGCCAAAATCGCCCGCCGCACTTATCGCAATCGGGATAATTGTATTTGTGGTGCAATCAAAAGACCTCCTATCACATATTAAAGGAAACTCAAAAAATGTCAAACGCAGATGATGTGACTGATTTCTTTCAGCGTTTTTTCACCGAATACAAGGACGATGATGGTAATTTCAAATATACCAATAGAATAAATCGTATGGTCAGAGACGGCAGTCAATATTTACAGATTGATTATGATGATGTATTATTATACGAGGCAGGAGATGGCGATATTTCCACTCCACTTTTTGAAAATCCTTATTTTGTTATGGATTATGCCAATATGGCACTGGGTGAGGCTGTACGCCAAGAATCAGTAGATTTTTATAATGATATGAATCGTGATGGGGTGGATTTTATGATTCAATTTGTGGACTTACCTATTGAGATAGGTCTCAGAGATCTGAGGGCAAAACACGTACGCACGATGCGCGTGATTGAGGGCATTGTGACTAGAACCACCGATATAAAGGGAATTATCCGCGAGGCTCAATTTTTCTGCAAGGAAAACAGAGAACACATAGTGGTGATGACTTTACTCGATGGAATATACTCGTCTCCCAACCAATGCAGTGTTCCGACCTGTAGAAGTAAACAATTCTCATTAGAAATGGAATTTTCAAGTCAAGTAGATTGGCAATTGGTCACGCTTCAAGAAATGCCTGAAAACATCTCTGCAGGGCGAACTCCTGTATCAATTAGATGTAGATTCACACAAGGGATGGTGGGTTCAGCTAATCCGGGAAACCGTATTGCAGTTACAGGAGTAATTCGGGCTCAATCAAGAAAAACTATCCAGAAAGGAAAAATCATGTTGTTGGATAAATGGATTGATACCAATCATGTGAAAGTATTGGGTTATCAACAAAAATATGAAGAAATCTTACCAGCAGAATTAAAAGAATTTGACGAGATGGCAAAAGATCCAAAACTATTTGATAAACTGGTAAATTCGTTTGCCCCAACCATTTATGGGTTAAAAGAGGTAAAAGCAGCATTACTTTTATTTTTGTTGGGTGGTGTAGATAAAATACGTGCTGATGGAATTAAATTAAGGGGACAATCCAATATCTTGCTAGTTGGCGATCCAAGTATGGGAAAATGCTGTCGGGGGGCCACAACCTACGTATTTAGTAATAGAGGCATGAAATTACTTAGTGATTTTTATCAAACAGATGAAATTGAAAGTGACAAAGAATTTTCATTGGGAATTGAAACATTTGATTTTCAATCATTCAATCCAAAGAACACGGTGGCAATTTATCAACGCAAACAAGCAAAAACTATAAAGATTACCAATAGTATAGGATTGGCGATAGAAGGAACTCCACATCACAGAATCATTATTCAAAACAATACTGGTGACATTGAATGGAAACAATTACAAGATATTCAAGAATCAGACCACATAGTTATTCGTGTGGGTAGCAATCTATTCAACAAATCACACAAAAAGATAACCTTCTCATCACCAATTCAAAAAATAAAGAATACGAAAAAAATAACAATTCCAAAAACAATGAATATGGACTTGGCTTATTACATTAGTCTATTGATTGGCGATGGCTGTCTAACCAAAAAAAGATGTATTGAATTTACAAATGCAGATAAATATTTATTAGATCAATTCGAAAAATTATCTCTTGATCTATTTGGTCTGATTGGGTTTGTACAACTAAAGAAAGGATCTATTGCTTCTACTGTAGTAATTTCTTCTGTCACATTACAGCGGTTCTTCGATTATTTAGGGCTCGGTGGAAAATACTCTTTTGAGAAAACAATACCCCAACTTATCTTGGAATCACCAAAATCCGTTCAGATAGCGTGCTTGAAGGGATTATTTGATACCGATGGTGAAATTTCTAAATATGATGTGGCATACACATCAACATCTGAACTATTGGTTATACAGGTTCAACTAATATTATTAAATCTAGGGATTGTCACATCTAAGAAAACAAAGACAACAACTCATAGGGATCTCTATCGACTTAGAATTGTTGGTGCCTACATTCCTCTCTTCAAAGAATTAATTGGTTTTCGTTGTACACAAAAAAGAACGGCTCTCGACAAAACAAAAGCAAGAAACAAGACCAACGTATGTGGAGTTCCAAATATCCAACGTCATTTATACAAATTGTGGTATTCTATTCCCGAGGAGGTTCGTTATAAAAATGGTTATAAAAAAGGATCAAAGGCAAGTATTGGTGGAGTCACGTTCACTTATCTACGTAGATATTTCTTAAAATCACAAAATCGAAACATTCCTGTTTATAAATTAGGTTCGCTATTAGAGGGTTTTGCAAAATTATATCCTAAAATTACTCAACTAAAAGAATATAAAAAACTAACAGTATTTACAAAGGGGATGTTCTTTACAAAATTAGCACATAAAACAACAGGCATTGCAGATGTAATGGATTTTACAATTCCTGACACCGAATCTTTTACAGCAAATGGTATAATTAATCACAACAGCATATTGCTAAAGTATACTAAATCCCTATCTGATCGTGCAATATTCACCTCTGGGAAGGGCTCAACTGCAGCAGGTTTAACGGCTGCGATGTTACGGGACCCTGATACGGGCGAATTCAATCTAGAAGCCGGGGCAATTGTACTTGCAGATGAAGGATATGTTTGTATTGATGAATTCGATAAGATGAGTGAGAATGATCGGTCTGCAATTCATGAGGCGATGGAACAACATCAGGTTTCAATATCCAAAGCTGGTATAGTGACAACATTAAATGCCCGAACAGGAATTTTAGCAGCCGCAAATCCAAAATATGGGCGTTATGAATCACATAGAACATTTATGGAAAATGTAAATTTACCTCCTACAATACTGTCTCGTTTTGATTTAATATTTCCATTACTGGATGATCCCAAACAGAGGGACGATGCTGCGCGAGTAGAATATATTCTTGCCAGTCATAGAATGGAAACAATAGCAAAAACAACCGAAACTTACTCTACTGCGGTAATGCAAAAATATATTGCATATGCGAAATCAACATCATCCCCCATACTATCAGAGAGTGCTGAACAGGCTATCTTTGAGTTCTATATTAATCTAAGAGAACAGATTGGTGACGATAAGGGACGAATCCCCATTACAGATCGTCAACTTGAAAGTATTATCAGATTGGCAGAAGCAAGGGCAAAAATCAATCTTAAAAAAACAGTTTCCAAACAAGATGCATTGAAAGCAATTCAACTGGTACAATATTGTCTTGAACAGGTAACAACTGATCCAGAAACTGGAAAATTAGATATAGATTTCATGTATTCGGGAGAAAGTTCTACCAAACGGACTACAAGGAATAAGATGGAGAAAATCATGGCATTATTGAGTTTCTTCCAACGCACTTACTCGGGGCCATTCAGTGAGGAAGAATTTCTCAAAGAAGCAGAAAATGAGGGGTTGACTCAAGAATATACAATTGCTGTGTTGGAGCAGTTAAAAAGAGATGGAAAAATTTATACGCCGACGCCTGGCCGTCTGAAGCTTGCTTCATGATAAATTAACAACATAACTACAAATACGAGAATCTTTAGTCAAAATCATAAATACAAACACATGCAATAATTTTATATTGAAGTAAATTAAACTGAATACATGGCAACAGACAACAGTACAACTTATTGGTTTTTCGGTTGGATTCTTCTTGGATTTATATTAGAATTTGTACTAATATTTATGGCAAAAGCCGAAGGTGACGCAGTTATAGATACGATACTCAAAATGTGGGAAGAACCAATTGCCTTATCATTGTTTGGTATATGGCTAGTTGGTTTAGTGATAACCGGCATGAGAATGGCTAATGACTAGGGATCGACATGAATAAGCGACCTCATTATATTGTTAAGGATAATAAGAAACAGATTAGATCAACAAAACAAAAATCACAAAAAACACAAAAAACAAAAACATCGAATTTAAAACCTCTCCATGAAGAGAAAAAATTAAACAAGAAACAAAGGAAACAGCAAGAAAAAGCAGAATCTGATTTTTATTTTACACCCGAAAAAAAACAATATCTGAATTCCCAAATAGAATTCAGACAAAAAACGTTGGCACAAGCGGACAAAAAACACGATGCACTCATCAAAAAAGCTAAGAAAAAGAAAGCGGACAAAAAAGCAGAACAATCTGCCAGATTATATGCGGAAGCCGCCGTTATTGCAGCTGAGATGAAAACCCTTGAACTTGAATTATCTATACATAAACACTATTTAGCTTCCATCAACACCCCATCGGTTCAGAATATGGATTTAGCCACATTGCGGGCAACAATAGAAGTGACAGTTGCCAAACGAGAGGGCACCACTGAGTCTTCAGGCCCACAGCCTCCACTTATCAGTCAACCAATTCCACCACTTGTATTGCCCAAGGCTTGAACCACATATTAATAAATAATACAAACTCATAATGTTTTGTGGAAAAGAAAAGAGAAATAATTTTAATCGTAATCATCACTATATTACTAATTTCTTCATTGGGTATTTATTTTATATTTATAGATGAAACTTTACCTTATGACGATGCAGTAACTGTTGGAATGCTGGATAGCGGACTTCCATATTCATATGTGGATGAAACGACAGTAATGAAATCATTTGTAACTGTTGAAAATGGTTTTGATCACAATGAGGATGTCTACGATCTCAACGGGCATGGTGGACAGGTTTATAATACCTTAATTAACACACTCTCTGATTGGCGACAGGTAAAAATTGTCTCTGCAAAAGTAATTGATGTGAATGGTTTTGGTCATTTTGGTGGATTGTTTGAAGCAGTGGAATGGATAAATACACAAGATGTCGATGTGCTGGTGTTCTCAGGGGGGGCGCCCAACAGATTTGAATTTACCAATATGGCGTTGCTAAAAAACACCGTTATCGGTGGTGCTGCAGTTGTGATGGCTGCAGGGAATTCTGGGAACTATAATTATACTCATGGAAGTGTTTCGTATCCCGCATCATCTCCATGGACTTTATCTGTCGGGGCATTAAATACTATCGGTGAACGGGCTTATTATTCTGCGGTCGGTAAATCGGAATTGGGACTATATGCAGTTGATCTGGTGGAAGAAGGATTATATTTGGATGAGAATGGTGATTATGGATCTGAATTCGGGACCTCATTTGCAGCCCCGAGGACCGCTGCAAAAATTGCAGAAATATTATATTGGATGAAAAAACGAGGCAATACTCCCAGCCCCTCTGATTTATATGCACTTGCACTGAAATCAACAGGACAGGATTTTAGCCCAGACGTGGGTTTCGGTACACCAAATATTGATAGAATGAAAGAATTGGCACCAACTCCCTTCTCGGTAATAAAATCTGGAAATGAATTCGAATTTAACGAACGATACACTCGATATGTGGGTGAAGCATGGTCTGATAGTTGGGTGATGTACAGCTATTTCGAAGAAGCAACCGAGATAATTTATATTCCGGCTTCAGTAATAATTGAGTCCCAACAAGTAAAAATTCCAATATCTTCACTAATAAACATGACACTCACAAGACTAGATCCGGCGATTAATATCAACATCATTACTAATTATTATGTGGGGACAGGAAATAATTATACAGATATAATTCCGATATTATCAACTACTCCATTTGATTGGAAACTTCCAACTTATTTCTATCCTGATTCTCCTAAAGGTCGGGTTCTGATCGATTACAGTGGACTCAATGATCTGGCATATCACGAATATGGCATATTAACTAATTCTATCATTGAGACAAGAGATGCTGGCTACATAGTTGATTTTTCAACAAGAGATATATCTGATCTTAATTTGAATTTATACGATGTGATTTATTCACCACAATTTGAAGATAAATGGTTTGTTGGCTGGGAAAATGATACATTTCTCACCTACTCATATTTTCATCCTGATGCAATCCCCTCGCTTCTGGAATATGTGGCAGACGGGGGTTTTTGGTTGACCTCGTTGGGGTACAATCCATATTTTGAGTACGATCCACCCGGTGCATTCAAATATCTATCATTTTATGAATCACTAAATGTATCTGTACGGGTGACGCCTACTCGCTTAATGGGACAAGAGGCATTTTTAACAGGTACTAACACTTCATACAGTCACCGCGGAATGTCTGTAACTCCAATTGGTGAAAACACAAAAACACTGTTCGAGATAGTGCACCCCGCGCTAGGTAATCTTTCCGTCGGAATTGAGGGCACATATAAAAATGGGATTTTTGCAATTATTGGAGATACTACTCCATTTACTTCAGAAAACCAACCAAATTTGTTAAAAGCAATAATTTCTCATTTTGAACATTTTTATAGCCAAGCATAAAATTTGACTGTAATCCGAAATCTTATTAAAAGATATAGTAGAATTGAACATGTACGCTACAAATAAGGTAGGCGTATAGGCAATTAACAATGAACAAAAGTAAATACTTTCAATTCGCGTTGATGTGCTCTCTCTTAATGATTCCTATGGGGTTATTCGCCCCTATTCAGGTTCTAGCTGCAACAGATGAAAAACTCCCTGCAGCCTCTAGAGAACTCGCATACGACGTCGAGGTGTTCGCTAAATACACCTACAACGAAACTGATCTTGCATCAGTGCGTGATGGTAGCGGCATCAAAGAGGGATCATATTTGATACCCTTCGCAACAGTTACCCAACAGGATAATGAAACGTTGGACGCAACATTCACACATAACCGTGGTTATATGGCGGATGCAAATATCGGTGATCTAAATATTACCGGTGGAACTTCTTATTCTTCAGACATATTTGGGGATGTCGGCACACTTCCTAGGAATTATGTGTTCCCATCTACCGCTCGTGCAAACTTCCAGACACTTGGTGTTTTGGACGAAACTGCTCTTCCAGATTTCGACAAAGACCAAGAACTTCAATACTTTATCCGTGAATCTCCAGCTCTCGATGAGGTTGAGTTAGACATTGCACAATCTCTCAAGAGAACTTGGACCGCCTCAAACATTTCGATCACATCAGTAGAAATAATTCTAACCTTCGAATGGTCTGCTTTAGAATCTCTTTTCATCGCAATGAAAGCCCATGAGGATTGGGACGAAGATGACCCAATGTCAACGGGTGAACTGGTATCAGTATTGGATGATGTCCTCCCCGCCTATACCTTTGGTTGGCACCTTGGGATGGTAAACATCACTGATTTAAGAGAAAACGCTGACAAAGCCAACTGGGAAGGCACTGATGAAATTGTCGCAACATTAGCCAATGACACAGATGCTACATTATCTTCATTCTCAAAATCCTGGCACATGACTAATGCAATGCTCAGTTATTTCGGTGAAAATGCCGATGCAATAACTGCAGCAGTTAATAACAAGAACTGGGGACAAGTCCTCGCACCCGCGAGAGGTATGTTCAAAAATCTTGTTGCAACTGGTGAGACTGCCGAAGGTGAAGGAACAGTTGCTGTTGCATTCGCCCCTGCTGCAACTTTCGCAGTTGGTGGAGATATGGTTGACAGTGCACTAACTTTCGTGGAAACTCTTGAAGCAAGACTTGTGGAAATAATCACCTCAGTTCCCTATTTCGGAATTATTGTGACTGCTTTCTTCCTGTACTTACTTGTACTATTAGTCACTGGTGAGTTCTCAGAGAAGAAAATTAAAGCCAAATTCGAGGAAGGTAAGAAATTATCTGCCGGAAAAGTAGCTACGCAACTAATAATCTTAGGTGCACTTATCTATCTTGTCTACGCCGTTGTGGCATAACTAAACCTTAAACTAAATAAAAAAATAACTAATTAATAACTAAATTCAAACACATGCAATAATCTTATATTACACAAGACAATAGTTACATCATGGGATTTGTACAAGACAACATGATAATTATCATCGCTGTCTCCGCAGTAGTATTAGTGTTCTTCATATGGGCATTTTTAACAGGAAAATTTAACAAAGGCATATCTGGTTTATTCGATAATCTTGGTGACACAGCAAGAGAAAACATAGTGAAAATGCTATGGTGGATTCTAGGTATTACAATTGTTGCTCTTACCGCATTGATGGGCTTAGGCTTTCTATTCTCTGGAGGCGACGATTCATTTTTCCTATGGGATAAACTTGGCCTCCCCGGCAGCGGATCATAACATCTTACTCTATTCAAACTGAACAAACAATCCCATTTATCTCATTTTATTATCACAATCGCCGCTACAAAAAATTCAAACTCATCCATTATCTTTTTTTATCATAGCATTAATTATCACATATGGTCACTCCGCCGGAAGCAATTGAACAAGCATTCGCTGATCTAATTATATTCTTTCTAAATCCAGTTACATTCATTATCATCACTGTTCTTGCTATCGCCGGAATGTTTTTCCCTAAAAACCGTCCAATTTTGGAACGGTACACCTCAATCATATTATTATTCTTACCTCGTCTGATAGCTGCATTTGGAATTGCATTTGTTAAGAAAATGACATTCACCATATTATTAATCATAGCTGTGGCAATAATACTTGGTTTCTTAGTTCTGATAGTAGGTGGCTTTCTTGTTGGGATCGCAACTGGGGGGGATGTTCTTCAGGGCTGGTATATGCTTGCTGATTTGTGGACATACATTCGAGGAGGATAAATGAGTATTGCAGATAAGACCGGACGCGGGCTGGGTAATCTGGTCGGCGGCATCGGCTCAAAATTACAAACTTTTCTATTTGGGCAGTTTTTATATGTAATACTGTACGTGCTTGCATTTATTATACCTGTGATTATTCTTGAAGTATTAGTAATGAACAGCAATGACACTTTTCAACATCTACTAATGTTACCGCTTGCAATATTTACATTTATACCTGCAATATTGTGGCACTGGCCAATTTCATTATTTATCGTTGGGCCGGCTGTTGGAACCACACAAATGATTTCATTAATATGGAATTCATTATTGGCTGCAATAGGTCATTTGTTTGCATTGGCTGCATCAATTATTTTAATACCTTTTATGATCTTGGCAAAATTTGTTATTTTAGTACTTGCATGGGCAACCCAAGACGCAACGACCCCAAACAATCCTATAAGTTTCTCAGACATTATTAATCTAAGCGTTAATGAATGTGCTGGCCCATATCCAATATTCCACGTCTCCGATTATTATCTGATGCATCAACTAAAAGACATGATTGACGCAATTGGAAATATAAAAATTCCGGGGGGTGGCACAGAAGTATGTGTGGATTTAGTTCCAGGGGATTTCTGGCCTGGTGATTGGGATGAAGGCAGCTGTTATACGGTTCCAAAACATGTTAGAGACGTAGCTGGGGTATCACAAATGTTTGTTGGTATAGATGCCTTCTTTGCGCTTCCATTTCCCCCAATTGAGGCCTTTCAACCATTAGTAATGATCGTTAATGGCTTATTTGGATGGGCAGTTTCTGATTACAGTGGACTAGAATTAATGAATGCAGCACTCTATATCAAAAACCCAACCTATACTTCAGATGGCACTCTTGCAGGAAAATCAGACCCATATTTTGAGGACTTTCTGGAAGGCATAATCGGGGCATTTTTAGGGTGTGGTTAGAATGAGCAAAAGAACACTAAAACCTCGTACTCCAACACGCACTCCAAGTAAGAGGAAACGCCGAACCAAGACTAAAGCCAAGACAAGAAAGAATGAAAGTAGTTTTCCGAAGAAGACCGCAAGATTTATTTTTACATTATTACCTATCTGGACATGGAAATTATCTGTTGCATTATGGCATGCGTTTGATCACGAGAGAAAAGCGTGGATCATTTTTAGCAGAATTATAATTGCTATGTTTATATTTCCGTTTCTGTGGCTTGGTATGATTGGCCTATACGTCATCATGATAATCCCTGCAACAATATATGGATTGTTGGCAATTTATCTATGGTCAAGCCATAAATTCGCTGCTGCGGCCGCAGGGGCGATCACGGGAGGCGGGCTCAAGGCCACCAATCCAAAAAATAAGAAGGTGAGATAATATGGGACATAATACTGGATCTAAAGATAACGTATTGAATGCTGTTGCATCAGCTTGGGTATTATTATTATCTTATTGGTCATTTTTTGGTATTAGGCATTTAGCCGGATTTCTTAACGAAGAAGAAGATGCGATCGGGTTCTTCATATTGGATCAGGTAGAATTTTTCTTTGCCTATCCACTGAAAAGATATTTGCATCTCGCAATAATCCCAAGTTTTCTTGGGCTGTTTATTCTGACTATTGAACGTTTTCCCGGCAAATTCTGGAGAAATAAAACACTCTCGCCAGTAAATTTATCACTAATCGCTGCGGTTGTTATGTCAATACAACTGATTCCTGCAATTCTTCTTGAAACTTCACCTTTTGGATTTATAGATCTGACAAATCCAACATGGTTCTCAGATAAAATAATGGAAGATTATGGGGGCTATGCTGCTTTTACTATTATATTTCTTATGGGTATACTAATTGGTTTTATTCATGCGGTATTCAGTTGGGCACAAACTGGTGGTGAAAACCAATCTATTATTTGGAATGCCACGATGTCTTTTCTGATAATTTTATTATCCTATTTGTCATTTGTAGGCCTATTGAATCTCGAGGGGTTCTTGGCAGAAGCCCCCTGGCATACGACTTCACTCGATGATTTCTTGGTAAAATATGGTTTTCTCACATTTTTGCGAGGGCCAATTCGTCGGTATACTCACTTGATTGCAATACCTGGGCTTATTGGATTGGGGCATCTTACATGGCGCCGATTCGCTAATATGTCTGGCCCTGTGAATAAAATGAAGAAGAGACGTACTAGACGAAAAGCAGCTACACGAAAAAATACTCAACTACCAAATTACACAAAATTAGGATTAATTTCATTATTTTTCATATTTGTTCAGACTGGAGTTGCTATACTTATTGGCATTCCCCACACTTGGTTGTCTGATTTATTCATGATTCCTTGGGGATATTCTATATTTGCAGGATCATATTTCTTGGGTCAGATATTTGGTTTACTGAAAGCAATCTTCGGTGGATTACAATCATACGATTAAATTTATGGATACTTGAAAAAAATTATATAAGTTAAAGTTTATAGCTATATTTGAGGAAGTATGGGTCACCTTTGGTGGCAAACTAAAATCGACTCCTTATCTCCTAGAGGAAGTTGGCGACCAATTCACTTCCTCTTTTTTTATTTTAATCTATATCTCTCAAAGAAATCCATTTCTGGCTCTTTCTCAAGATTGCGATAAATCCCGATTATCTCTTGTTCATTTGGCCTTTCTTCTAACAACCACATAATAGTTCGTTGAATAATTCTATTTTGAAATCTTCGTAATCTCTGACGAAAGTGTTTGTGGAACCACAGGGCAGATTGTCTTGACACATTCATATATATGCTTTGCATCTCTTAAAAACATATTTGACAGAGGTCTTCGAAAGTAATTGTCATTTTAATAAAACTCTGCCCAAACATAAAAAAATAAACAATATTATAAGGATTTAGAAAACTTAGATTTAGAGGTTTGGAACTATGAAAACAAAAATTAAAACCCTATTGCGATCGGTAACTATTCTCATGTTATTATTAGTGGTTATTTTTAGCAACAGTAATATACAAAATACAACTGCAATACCATTAGTTCTCGAATCAGATATTTTGACTACAAATGGTGGAACTAATTTCACAGTAGCTTATACAAGAGAAAGTGATATATGGTCAGCTAATGCTACCAATACTTTCAAACTAAGTATTGATGTGATTGAATTCGGATTGGATACCATATCATTGAATACTGTTTGGTTTGGATATAGATTCAGAAACGAAACAACGGATTTCACATACGAAAGTTGGAGTTCAGCAATTGGTAGGGTATCTCCATTATCACCATATTGGGAAGATAGGGTAAGTTTAGATCCATCGAAAGTTGATAATCCTCCCTCAATCCTAAAATTAACACTTGCTTTAAAATTTGTAGAGAATTTTGTATCCAAATCAGATGAGGAATGGTCAATGATGTGGTCAGATGTTGTTATAATTACTTTAGATCCTAGTGCTACTGCAATTGAAATAACTGATCCTTTACCTGTTATTATTGTTTCTTATACAGAAACGGAAACAATAACAGAAACAGTAGTTACCAATGATACCATAAGACAGACATGGGAAACACCATATTTTACAACTTATCCCCACGATCAAGTGATAGATATTAATCAAACCAACGGTAAAGCACTTCCTTATAATCTTACATGGGTAATACAGGGAACTAGTGATTATGGTAATTGGGGAAATGTAACATTGGATCATAATCCACTTTGGGTGGTGGAAGGTGCTTGGAATGTTGGAGTTCCTATTGTTATTAGTGGGCAAGGTCAAGGGTTAGTTAAGGGATATCATACTTACACTTTAATTGCTGAGGATAGGAGGGGTTTCAGTATTACACATGAGATTTATGTCAATGTAGTCAATATGACAGGGTTTGCTATCGACAATCCCGAAATTGTTGCTAGTTTGAGTAATGAATATGGTGGCGCATCCCCAAATCTCCCAATTCCGTTCTCGACTTATACAATGGTGTTTTCTATTGGAGTTATGATTATCATTACAAAAATGCGTAATAAGTTAATTTAATGATTGGTGTGTTATATGAATAAATCCAAGAAAAATAAAGTAATTGCAATAATCTGCATTGCTTTATTTACAATTTCAATGTTACCTGCTGAACTAGGTGGTGACAAATTACGAGAGGCAATAGAAGAAAATACTGGGTTGGATTTTGATAATTCATTAATTAATAGTGTTAGTGGGGCTACTGATCCTTTAATTTGCGGGGATTTTAGTTGTAGTACAGGTTGGACTTTACAAAATGATGGATATGGTGTTCCAACTATCAGTGGGGGTGTCCTTGATCTTGGAGTTGGCGATGGTCATAGTACTGCATATCAAACTGTTGGATATACTGTGGCTGAAATTACAGCGCTTGCTTTTAGGTTCATAGAGGATTGGGGGCAAATTTATGCGAGGTTTTATTATGTTGGTGGTGGATATTACACTTATACTTTTCCCCCATGGACTTGTTGTGTTTTTAGAACAGGTACATTCAATCCCGCTTTAATGGATCAATCCAAATCTATTAATCAATTTAGACTTTACAATACAGGTACTACAACTGAAAATTGGTATGGGGTTTATATAGATTATTTTACAATTTCAGTTGATTCAACTGCGCCTGTAATTACTACTCCATCGGGTACTACACAGGAATATGCTACTACAGGTACTTTTTCTATTAATTGGCTTTCTACAGATAATTTTAATCTTGATGAGGTGTATGTAGATGATTCTGCTGGTGGTTATGTATATTCCACAAGTTCTGATTATTATGATTTAGCGATTACGGGAACATCAGATACGTTTACTACTACTTGGAATAAAAATGCCTTCTTAGGCATTAAAACATATAGAGGTAGAGTATATGATATAGTTGGTTTGTATGATACAACTACTGATGTTAGCGTTACAATTCAAGATACAACAAATCCAGATGTAACAAGCTATCCTTCAAACTCTAATTGTGAATATGCATCAACAGGTACTTGTTCAATTGGAAATTGGGTTGCCACCGATTTATTACCTTCACAGTACAAGATACAGCGAAAGCTAGGTTCGGGGGGTACATATGCTGATGTTAGAGCTTTGACAGCTTGGGCTAGTGGTACACCGTATACATTTGATCATCCCAAAAATTTAGCATTAGGAAATGTCTATTATTACAAAACATATTTTGTGGATACTTCAACTAATTCTGCTTGGAGTACGGAAAATACAGTTACAATGGAGGATACCACAACTCCTACACAAACCGCTAGGCCAAGCACTCCTAGAGATGTAGAATATGCGAGTAGTGGAACTACTACCTTAAGTTTTTGGACAGGATCAGATTATCTCCCCTCCCAATATCGAGTTATGAGAGATTTCAATAGTGGGGGTTATGCACAAGTACAGGGGTGGACAGCGTGGACTAGTTCATCTCAGCAGGTAACATTTGAACATCCCGACACATTAGCTTTGGGTACTTACAAATATCGGGTAGAGTGGAAGGATACGACTGGTAATACTTATACTTCATCATCAATGGAAATTACAGTAAATCAACAGGATACCACCGATCCGATAGTCACAAGTTATCCGAGTAATACAAACGTGGAATATGCTTCAAGTGGGGTTTATACCTTATCTAATTGGATTGCAACTGATTTACTAGCTTCACAATATCGAATAATGAGACAATTTGATGGGGGTGGCTATGCTGAAGTTCGTACTTGGACAACATGGGTGAGTGGAAATTCATATACCTATGATCATCCCAAAAATTTAGCTTTGGGATCTTATGATTATTATGCAGAATTTAGGGATACCACTCCGAACACCGTACAGAGTACAGTAACAGTGATTACACAACAAGACACTACCAATCCAATTGTAACTGTAGCACAGGGAGATATTAATGTAGAATATGCTTCTAGTGGTACTACTCAACTATCATGGACAGCAACAGATTTATTAGCTGACGATTACCAATTGGAGAGACAATTCAACAGTGGCGGATATTCTGTGATTGTAGCATATGGTAATGGTTGGACTAGCGGGGTGGCTACCACCTATGCACATCAAAGAAATTTGGCTTTGGGATCTTATGATTACAGAATCACCTTTAAGGATACTAGTAGTCTTACAGCTCAAGATGTGGCAACCATTACTCAACAGGATACAACTAGTCCTGTGGTAACACAATATCCGAGCGATATTCCCTGTGAGTATGCTTCAAGTGGAATTTGTAATGTTGGTGATTGGATTGCTACTGATTATTTCGCAAGTCAGTATAAGATAGAATGGAATGGGACAGGTACAGGATGGGTAACTTTCCAAGATTGGAGTAGTTGGACATCGGGCAATTCTTATTCCATAAATCACGATAAAACATTAGCGCTGGGATCGTATCAGTATCGGGCAGTATTCAAGGATCAACAGACTTTAGAAACTACCAGTGGAGTTACCACTATCACTCAACAGGACACCACCAATCCAATTGTGACTGCTATTCCTTCCAATAGTAGTGTGGAATATTCAGCAAGTGGAACTACGACCATAACTTATTGGACAGGTGGTGATTTGCTACCCGATAGTTATATGATCTATCGACAATATAATGGCGGTGGATATTCTGCTATCACCAGTTGGATTGCTTGGTCATCTAATACCACACAAATTACTTTTCAACATGATAATACTTTACCTTTGGGGCTTTATGATTATTATATAGTGTTTAGAGATACCTCATTGAATACTGTAAATAGTGATGCCACGGGGGTGACACAGGAAGACACCACTGATCCAATTTCCACCAACATACCTACGGATTATACGACTGAATATGCTACAAGTGGGGTTTATGCTCTTGAATTTTGGTCGGGTACTGATCTATTAGCTGATGAATATCAGATTGAGAGACAATATAATAGTGGTGGATGGGGTGTGATCAGAGCTTACACTACATGGGTTAGCGGAAATCAGTATTCAATAAATTTTGATTTATCTGAATCTATCGGAACTTACGAATATCGGGTTACGTACAAAGATACCAGCACAAATACGGTAGTATCACCTATTACAACTATTACTCATCAAGATACTGAAGTACCGACCGTAGATTCTCCAAGTGATCAAATTTATGAAAGTGGTGATACTGATTCTCGTTCTATTACGTGGATTTTTGGTGATAATTATAATGGAAAGGATTATGACATTTATCGATCCACTGATAACTCAACGTGGGGATCACCAATTTATTCAGATACATGGTCGGGATTAAGTGGATCTGCGATACAATCTGTAGGCAGTCAAACAGTCTCATATTATTATAAGATAGAAGTATTTGATTCAAGCGATAATATGATATTGGATATAGTATTTGTGGAAGTTACAACTATTATCAATCCTGTTATTTCTCACCCATCAGATACATCTTATGAAACAGGAGATCCTAGCACCCATAATGTGGTTTGGATATTTTCAGATGAATATGGTGGATTGGATTGGAATATAAAACGTTCCACTGACAATTCTAGTTGGGGTGGTATATTATTATCTTATAGTTCAAGTAATGCTGATGGTGTATATACTCATAATGTGGGTGGTGAAAGTTTAGATTATTATTATCTATTCTCAGTAACAGATAATGCTTTCCATACGGTGACAGATGTGGTATTTGTGGGAACATGGGCAACTTTAAATCTGAAAAGTTTTAGTTATGATACTCCTGCAACTTATTCTGATATGTTGGCTTATTACCCGTTAGATAATGATGTGTTGGATTATTCGGGAAATGGATACGATGGAACGAAATCAACGAATACAGATCTGTTAGCTCATTATAAAATGGAAAATGCTTTGGATTCTAGTGGAAATGGATATGATTTAACTCCCAACGGTGATGCTACTCATGTTAGTGGGAAACTAAATAATGCTGGAAAAGTAACCGATGCTGGAAATGGGCGTTGGTCAAGAGCATTAACGACTGAGTTTGATAGTCTTTCAGCGTATAGTGTTGCTTTTTGGATGAGATATCTTGATATACCTGTTAATTATCACGACATAATCCATATATCTGGTTCTACAGGTAGTGCGCGTACATTAGATTTTTATATTGATGCTAATTATTTAACAACTTCATTTTATGATGATGGTACATCTCAATACAAAAGCACAAGTGTTCCCCTCACAAGTCTTACATTGGATACAGATCAATTGTGGCATTATTTAGCAACTTCATGGGATGGAACATATCTACGCATATACGTTGACGGTGTGCTGATTGCAACAAGTTCTGATTATTCAGCTTTTACAGTTGGTCAACTTCCAACAGGTTTAAGCATAGGCGATAATCAGTTTGATGCGGAATTTGATGATGTTAGGATACTCAATCGGGCTTTAGATTTAGATGAGATAATTGAATTATATAATGGTGAGATAGGGACTGAAGATGATTTGGATAATTATGTTGCGGGTACAATTAGTAATGCTATGAGGTTTGGTGGAACTAGTGATAGTATTGAAGTGGCTTTACCAGATTCTTTGAGAACAAATGGAATTTCATTTTCTTTATGGACATTCCATAATGTGGTTGGAACTAGCAATAGTGGATTTTTATCTTTTATGACAGATGGGGAGACGAGTGATGATGATGGAATTTGGTTTCATGTAAATGACAATCAAATTCTTTGGAGAGTTGAAGATCAAACCAACGGTGAAACTGCTTGGGTTCAAACTATAACTACATTAAGTAATACGTGGTATCATTGGGTTTTTGTTTTTGAATTAAATTCTCAAAAAATATACAGAAATAATTCATTGCTTGTTGAATATACAAAATCATTTGATTTAACTGATTTAAGAACAGATAACAGTCTTAGATTATTATTAGGAGAAACTTATCTTAAAAATAGTTATTTCCATGATGGATTAATAGATGAAGTTAGAATATTCAATAAAGCTATATCTACAGATTACATTGATAATCTCTATAATTTAGGACATGGATTGTATGATACCGATGAGAGATCATTATTATTTTGGAATGGTTATGATGCTGATGGGGTGGTTTCCTACGCATTGAATAGAAATTCTATTCAGATTGCGAATGGTACTATTACAAATAATGAATATGCGTATGAGTATTTCAATGATGGTGGTACAATCGCAAGTGGAATCTACGAGTTTGACCTGATTCTAACCTCTACTAATGGTGTAAATGCCACACATCAGATAGATATGAATTACACCGATGCTATTCCCCATATTTATGCAACACCAAGCATATTTGATTTTGGATACGGTGCAACTGGAAACAGGTTACAATGGAATGTGGTTGATAATTATCCGAGTACTTATATTATTTACAAAAATGGCACATCAATTCAAAGCGGATCGTGGAGTGCGGACAATACCCTATTCATCTCTCTTGATAATTTAATCGTGGGAACCTATAATTTTACTATCGAGGTGTTTGATGCTGGTGGCAATTCAAACGTTGATACCAAGATCATTAATGTTCTCTCCAATGCAATATTGATTGAAACTCCATCTGATCTCATGTATGCTCTTGCAACTACTGAAAACACATTGACTTGGCTTATATCTGATTACGTAGGAGGAACATATCAATTGTACAGAAATTCAGTATCGGTTGATACTGGTAGTTGGACCTCAAACGTAGATCTGATCATAAATATTGATGGATTAGCAATTGATCTCTATAATTATACATTGGTAATAACTGATGCACAAACAATTAATTCAACAGATATGGTATGGGTATCAGTCCAAGCAGAGGACGGAAATCCGATAATTATTATCACTCCCGATGATTTCTCATATAATTATGCCTCGACAGAAAATGTCATTTCATGGGGGGCAGTTGATAATTTTCCAGCAACATATAATATCACAATGGATGGTGAATTGGTACAAGAGGGTTTATGGGACAGTTCTGAATTTATTGCTATTCTTGTAGATGGATTGGGAATTGGAGTATATACGTTTATACTGTACGTGTATGATACATCCGGAAATGTGGTTAGCGATACAGTTATAGTGAGTGTGATTTAAGAAATGTTTGAATCCAGAGAGATGAATAATCTTTATATTAGAGAATATATTAAAGAACATGAGGTGTTTACATATGCATAAGAAAACACTATATACGGCATTTACGCTAATACTGCTTTTTGGATCATTATTGACTGGATTGGATGACAATCCACTTGGCATTGATGATAGCATTCAAACAACAAAACCCATTGACAATACATTAACTGATCAAACATTTGATGAATCTATTGCATATGGGCCAGATAGGCAATATAATACTAGTACAAGTTCTTGGAATACAGTTACTCCTGAAAAACAATTAATTTCGGGTGCGTGGGTAGATCCAAAAGCGAGTAGCATAAATTTGAATTCTCTACCCGATCCAACTGTACAGTATCAAGGTGAATCAGTTAGAGTAGATTATCAAGCAAAAAATAATACTGTAAAAGCATTAGATTACGCATATAAAGAAGATTTTGATTTTCTATTTGAATGGGGGTCTATCGGTACAGGAGATGGTGAATTCGATTATCCTTATGGGATAGCAGTTGATTCTTCGGGAGATGTATATGTTGTAGATCAGAACAATGATAGAGTTCAGAAATTCACCAGTACTGGAACTTTTATACTTGAGTGGGGAGTTTCTGGCTCTGGAGAAGGACAATTCAATGATCCTTTTAGGATAGCAGTTGATTCTTCGGGAGATGTATATGTTGTAGATCTGAACAATCATAGAATTCAGAAATTCAATGGTACTGGAACTTTTATACTTGAGTGGGGAGTTGCTGGCTCCGGAGAAGGACAATTCAATAATCCTTTTGGGATAGCAGTTGATTCTTCGGGAGATGTATATGTTGCCGATAGACTGAATCATAGAATTCAGAAATTCAATGGTACTGGAACTTTTATACTTGAGTGGGGAGTTGAAGGCACTGGAGATGGAGAACTGTCTTATCCTTCTGGTCTGGCTGTCGATTCTTCGGGAAATGTATATGTTGCAGATACGGAAAATCATAGAATTCAGAAATTCAATGGTACTGGAACTTTTATACTTAAGTGGGGAGTTTCTGGCACTGGAGATGGAGAATTCAATATTCCTTCTGGGATAGCTGTCGATTCTTCGGGAAATATATATGTTTCAGATCTGAACAATGATAGAATTCAGAAATTCACCAATACTGGAACTTTTATACTTAAGTGGGGAGTTGCTGGCACTGGAGATGGAGAATTCAATGATCCTTTTGGGATAGCAGTTGATTCTTCGGGAAATGTATATGTTTCAGATACAGCCAATCATAGAGTTCAGAAATTTGGATTTATAACAACACAAATCGATCCAATTGGACTGTTACCAATTTCTGATGATTCTAATAATTTGGTTGTTGATAATGTTAGATCCGCAGGAACTATTTTTGAAAAGGTGTATTTAGGTTTCACATATTATGATATGATTTCGCCAACACAATTAGGCATCGATTTTTCATGGATAACAAAGAAATCAGCAATATTCACTTCTGTATTTAATTCTGAACAATTAACTCTTGATATAAGTGATCTTGCGGTATACTCTTCAGATGAATTGAAAATAGATTTGATATTTACATATAGCAATGGTATTGGGTTTGTAATAGAAATAGGCATTTTTGATACTGGATTAAATCAATATGTATTTTCTACTACGACTAGTGCGGTAAGTTATTTCGATTTTGATAATTCTATAATTAAAATTGATTATATGTGGGCAGAATCACAAGAAATTACTTCTAATATTAGAAGTAACTTGAAATATTCCAGCCCAACCCAAACCCTCCATACTTTAGATATAGATGTATACGATTACCGCATCCCTTTAGCTTTGTACACCGATTGGAATCTCACTTCTATTGTCCCCACAGCTTCTTTTTCATGGGATTCTATCAACAATCGATATCTGATCACCAATACCATTCCTACCACCTATTCTATCACTTTCATAGATGGTCAAGGGTGGGGAATCGGTAATCCCTATAATTCCACTATCTCTCCTGTAATTGATGTAACCAATGATTTTCTATCCTGTTCGAGTTTTGATTGTGGAAATGTGACTGCTGATATGTCGTCAACAACAGAAAACGAAAATGCTGTGTTTACTGCCAATACCACAATCGTCTCAGATGGTGGGGTATCATTGAGAATGGAAGATACTGATGGTGCTGGGTCTGAGGGATTGAACATGGCGGTTGATGAAAGAGGAACATACACCATTACATTTGATACTTATGTGGAATTGGGACACACATGGGGCAATATTAGATTCTATTATAGAGATAGTGATACCTCCTGGGCTTATTATCAAGTTGATGATATTGTGACTGATAGGTGGCAGAAACACATCGTTAACAATTTCACCTTAAGTGGTGATGAGAGTACCAATAATAGAAATTTGCTAATTTCGTTTGTTTCTGGACAAGGTGTGGCGTTTATTGACAATATTCATATCTGGGCAGTTAAACCTGTTGTCACCATAACAGATATTAATAAATATCAATTCAGCGTTCCTAGCACTGTGCTTGACGGATATATCAGCCCTACCATAAACAATCATCCTTTTATTATCACACTTAAAACCCATGAACCCGAATCAACTCTTGAAACTTGGAATGAGATCAGTGATGCCACAGGATATCTATCCTTTGAGTACAATAATCCATTAGTCGAACAGGGTTATGTATTGGAATTCAACTCAACCCTGTACAATGTTACCATCTCTGAATATTATTTTACACCAATATTAGGATCTCATTACATCAACAATGAAAACTACGATGTTGATTTTGATGATGTAACAGTTGGCGAATTAATCAACCTAGATGCCGATACTGAGAGTTTATTCGATGGGACTCTTCAAGTTACAAGTACCGGTTCTGCTTATTGGGCATATTATAGCGCTGCGACACTTTCTTCTGCATACAGTGTAAGTACAAGAATAAAACATATAGGTGGCGTAGATACCTATATTGGCTTATCATTCTTTGATATTCCTAATAGTGCATCTGCTAGTGATGACATGTTCTTTATCAGACCCGGAACACCCCAGACAATATTTCGAGTTGGAGGAGTTCCTACCGCGCCCATGTTTGTTTCGGCGACTGATACTTGGTATATTATTAGGGCCGATATAACAACTAATTATGTGAAAATCTATATTGATAATGTTTTGATCAGCACAAGAATCAATACCAATCCTCTACTGAATCCATATTTCGGTGTATATGGGTTGGATTCCAATGCTCAGATAGATTTTGTTAGAATAAGTACTCTGACCTTACCACAAATCATTACTACTGCCACCACCACCTATTTCACCACAATCAATAATACGGTGGTAAGTGCGCTGTACTCAGATGGCAATTATTTGGGGTTGTACAATTCTCTTGAACTGATAACCCTCAACTTCACTGCCAATCCACACAACATAACAGTCATACCTGCATTAAATACACAAGTAGTAGATTATGTGTTTGCGTTGGATTATAGTCTCAATTTGAACTACCTCTACGATAATTCTATTGGGTTTGCAGTTAGTATTAACTCATTTAATGTTTTAGACACCCAGATTTCAACTTATATGGCTGCAACCCGCAACGGCAATTATACTGCATATGAGAACGATACATCAGTTGGTAGTGGAAATTTTGTTGCAGCAGGGACTTCTATACAAACCGCGAGAAATACCACAACTGGTTACATATTTTATTACGCTATACTTTTCCAAAACAATACCGATCAACTCTGGTTCAACACAACCTATTCGAATGCCGTATTGGTGGTTGTTGACAATCAGATTACAGTGGCTGCTTATTCTATCGATGTGGCGGGGGGCTTGTTTTATGCAACTGTTTACACTTTGTGGGGTAATAACACCGTTCAGGTTTATGATAATAACTCTCCATTAGGTGGCACAGTAAATGAGGGGACTTCGGTCTGGCCGTGGGCTACATCCGCAGGAACCCATAATTTCTCAATAGTGGTTAGAAACGATGGAAGCATATTTCGTTATATCAACGCCTCTGTGACAATAGTAGATTTTTCATTTACTGTATCTGTTTCTGCATTTACCGTCTCCCAATCTAATGTATCTACATATGTGACTGGATCTAAAGATGGAACTTTTACAATCTACGAAAATAATACCGAGATTGCTACTGGATCATTTAATTCTGTCGGAACATCAATAATCACCGCAAAGAATATTAGTTATGATATATTGGTAAATTATGCAATTAGCTTTGTGAACGCATCAGACACGGTCTGGTTTAACACTACTTATTCAAATCCTCCACTGCCCGATTTAACAAACCAATTACTGGTGGCATCTTACTCAATAGATGCAGATGCTGGCTTATTCTACACCACAATAGAGACATTATGGGCTAATAACACCGTTCAGGTTTATGATAATAATTCTCCACTGGGTACTTCAGTATCAGAAGGCACCTCAGTCTGGTCATTCACAACATCTGGAGGAACTCATAATTTCAGTACAGTGGTTAGAAATGGGGCAAATGTATTTCGCTATCTCAATGTTTCAATAACCATTGTTGATTTCTCATTCACCGTATCTGTTTCTGCATTTACAGTATCCGCTTCTAATGTATCTACATATGTAACCGGATCTAAAGATGGAACTTATACAGTTTATGAAAATAATACCGAGATTGCTACGGGTGCATTTAATTCAGTCGGAACATCAATAATCACCGCAAAGAATATTAATTATGATATATTGGTAAATTATGCAATCAGCTTTGTTAATGCATCAGATACAGTCTGGTTTAACACTACTTATTCAAATCCTCCACTGCCCGATTTAACAAACCAATTACTGGTGGCATCTTACTCAATAGACGCAGATGCAGGCTTGTTTTATACCACAATAGAGACATTATGGGCAAATAACACTGTTCAAGTTTATGATAATGATGTATCTCTAGGTACTGCTATATCTGAGGGAACTAGTGTTTGGAGTTTCACCACATCGATTGGTCAACATAATTTTTCAATATTCGTTAGAAATGATGGAACGTTGTTCAGACAACTGAACACCTCGATTACTCTAGCTAGTGTTGATTTTTCAGTCTCTATAAATACATTTAGTGTTTCTGAGGTAATTATTTCTACATTTATCACTTCAACTAAAAATGGAAATTATAGTGTTTATGAAAATAACACCAAGATAGGTGATGGTAATTTTATTTCCACAGGAACTTCTATTCAATCGAATAGAAATACTGTTGATGGTGCATTTATTTATTATGCTATCGCTTTTCAGAATGTTACTGATGTAGTATGGTTCAATACCACCTATTCAAACACTTTAGCTGTGGTGGAAGCAGGTAATCAATTGCTAGTAGCAAGTTATTCAATCGATGCTGATGGGGGATTATTCTATGCAACAATTGAAACTTCATGGGGAAACAACACCGTTCAGGTCTATGATAATAACTCTCCACTGGGTACTTCAGTATCGGAAGGCACCTCAGTATGGTCATTCACAACCTCCGCAGGAACCCATAATTTCAGTACTGTGGTTAGAAATGGTGCAGATATATTTCGCTATCTTAACGCCTCTGTGACAATAGTAGATTTTTCATTCACAGTCTCAATATCTGCATTTACGGTATCTAGTACGAACATCTCTACATATGTAACCGGATCTAAAGATGGAACTTATACTGTCTACGAAAATAATACCCAAATAGATACAGGCTCTTTTAATTCAGTCGGGACATCAATAATCACCGCAAAGAATATTAATTATGATATATTGGTAAATTATGCAATTAGCTTTGTGAACGCATCAGATACAGTCTGGTTTAACACCACCTATTCAAATGCTCCACTACCTGATCTAACAAATCAATTATTGGTAGCAAGTTACTCAATAGATGCAGATGGTGGATTATTTTATACCACAATAGAGACTTTATGGGGCAATAATACTGTTCAGGTTTATGATAACAACTCCCCACTGGGAACTTCGGTAAATGAAGGAACTTCAGTATGGTCATTCACAACATCTGGTGGTACGCATAACTTCAGCACAGTGGTTAGAAATGGGGCAAACATATTTCGATATCTCAATGTTTCTGTGACAATAGTCGATTTCTCATTCACCGTATCCGTCTCTACCTTTACAGTATCTGCTTCTAATGTATCTACATATGTAACCGGATCTAAAGATGGAACTTATACAGTTTATGAAAATAATACCGAAATAGATACGGGTGCATTTAATTCAACCGGAACATCAATAATCACTTCGAAAAATATTAATTACGATATATTGGTAAACTATGCAATCAAATTTGTTAATGCATCAGATACAGTCTGGTTCACTGCCACCTATTCAAATGCTCCACTACCTGATCTAACCAATCAATTACTGGTGGCATCTTACTCAATAGACGCAGATGCAGGCTTGTTTTATACCACAATAGAGACTTTATGGGCAAACAATACTGTTCAGGCGTATGATAATGATAATTCACTAGGTATTGCCATCAATGAAGGTACTAGTGTTTGGAGTTTCACAACTTCTGTAGGACAACATAATTTTTCAATATTCGTTAGAAATGATGGAACGCTGTTCAGACAACTGAACACCTCGATTACTTTAGCAAGTGTTGATTTCTCAGTCTCTATAAATACATTTAGTGTTTCTGAGGTAATTATTTCTACATTTATCACTTCAACTAAAAATGGAAACTATAGTATTTATGAAAATAACACCAAGATAGGTGATGGTAACTTTGTTTTCACAGGAACATCTATTCAATCCAATAGAAATACTGTTGATGGTGCATTTATTTATTATGCCATAGCTTTTCAGAATGTTACCGATGTGGTTTGGTTCAATACCACCTATTCAAACACTTTAGCTGTGGTGGAAGTGGGTAATCAATTGCTAGTTGCAAGTTATTCAATCGATGCTGATGGGGGATTATTTTACACGACAATAGAAACCTTATGGACAAATAATACAGTTCAGGTTTATGATAATAACTCTCCACTGGGTACTTCAGTAAATGAGGGAACTTCAGTCTGGTCATTCACAACATCTGGTGGCACACATAATTTCAGTACAGTGGTTCGTAATGATGCAACAATATTCCGCTATCTCAACGTATCTGTAACCATTGTTGATTTTACCTTCACTGTCTCAGTCTCAGCATTCACTGTCTCAGCTTCTAATATATCCACATATATAACTGGCTCTAAAGATGGAACTTATACTGTTTACGAAAATAATACCGAAATTGATACAGGATCATTTAATTCAGTCGGGACATCAATAATAACTGCAAAAAATATTAATTACGATATATTGGTAAACTATGCAATCAGGTTTGTTAATGCATCAGATACAGTCTGGTTCACCACCACCTATTCAAATCCCCCACTGGCCGACTTAACAAACCAATTATTGGTAGCAAGTTACTCAATAGATGCAGATGCCGGGTTATTCTATACTACAATAGAAACCTTATGGGCAAACAACACCGTTCAGGTTTATGATAACACTTCTCCACTGGGGAATACTGTTTCAGAAGGAACTGCAGTTTGGTCATTTCCTACTTCAGCAGGCACTCATAATTTCAGTACTGTAATCAGAAACGGCGCAACAATATTCCGATACCTAAACGTATCTGTGACAATAGTTGATTTTATTTTCACCGTAGCGGTCTCTGCATACACCGTATCACAATCCAACGTTTCTACATATGTAACTGGCACTAAAGATGGAACTTATACGGTCTACGAAAACGATACCCAAATCACCACGGGCTCACTATTTGCTGTCGGGACATCAATAATAACCGCAAAAAATCAATCATTAGGAATACTGGTAAATTATGCAATTAAATTTGTAAATGCTTCTGACACAATATGGTTTAATGCCACATATTCTGGCGATCCTATCGTCGAATTTTCAATAAACATATGGGCGTTTGAAGTAAGTGCAACACAAGTAACCACTTCGGTTTCTTCATCGAAAGGATTCGCATGGGCTGTCTATGAGAATAATACTGGAATTGATAGTGGCTTGGGATCTGACGGATACACAATCCAAACAGATAAGAATTTGGCACATGGGGTTACAATTAATTATGCAATAATCTTTGCAAATGATAGTACTTCAATATGGTTTAATACCACATATTCTAATGCTCCTGAGGAAGTAAATCAACTCCTAGTTGCAAGTTATTCTATAGATGCAGATGGTGGATTATTTTATACCACAATAGAAACTTTATGGACAAATAATACAATTCAGGTTTATGACAACAATGCTCCATTAGGCACAGCAGTATCCGAAGGAACCTCAGTTTGGTCATTCGCAACATCTGGCGGAACTCATAATTTCAGTACTGTAATCAGAAACGGTGCAACAATATTTCGATACCTAAACGTATCTATAACAATAGTTGATTTTACTTTCACCGTATCAGTTTCTGCCTTTACAATATCTAATTCTAATGTGTCTACTTATATAACCGGCTCTAAAGATGGAACTTACACAGTTTACGAAAATAATACCCAAATAGATACAGGTTCATTTAATTCAGTCGGGACATCAATAATAACAGCAAAGAATATTAATTATGACATATTAGTAAACTATGCAATTAAATTTGTAAATGGCTCTGATACCGTCTGGTTCAACGCCACCTATTCAAACGCCCCACTGCCGGATATAGCAAATCAGCTCCTAGTTGCAAGTTATTCTATCGATGCTGATGGGGGATTATTTTACACGACAATAGAAACCTTATGGACAAATAATACAGTTCAGGTTTATGACAACAATTCTCCATTAGGCACCGCTGTTGCTGAAGGATCTTCGGCTTGGTCTTTTATTCTCAGTTTGGGTACACATAATTTCAGTGTCGTTATACGAAATGCTGGCCTTTTATTTCGATATCTCAACGTTTCATTCACTATTGCGGATTCTGGAATTACTAGTGGAGATATGTCAGTAAGGCTTCAAAACGGAGTGGGCCAAAATGTTCCATTCGAAACATTTGCCACATATTACAGATTCAACGGCACAAATGAATACGCAGGGATGGCCAACAACCTTCTTCATTTTGCGAATGTTGGATTTACTGTAAATTTATATGTAAATGATTCTTTTGGTCAAGAAATGGCAAACGCCACAGTTTCATATAGCCAATTTTTATTTATCACTGTAAACTCGTATGAGTTTCTTTTCACCAATCATGTGAATCAATCCCTTCTGGTGCAACTAAAACTTCCTATACAAGCATGGGGCGACGCTGTTGGTTATTGGGTTGGAGAAGACACATTTAGAACAATACGTCTATTTTCTGGCACTTATGATATAAGAGTTCTGGCTGCTGATGGAATAACAGTACTTCAAACATTTACTCTTGCCGCAACATCTGATCAAGTAATTACTCTTGATGAAGGCGATGATTTATTTCTATATGGGTATACATGGGACTCTGACAATGGAAATGTGACAATCACATTGGTTACTAATTATGGAGATTCAAGAGTGGAGGTATGGGACAATTCTAATCTGGTAGGAACATTTAATGAGAATGGAACTATATCATGGGAGATTGCAACAGGAGTAAATGTCTCTCAAGTAGTATTCTTTATCAACCGAAATATAACAAAATATGGCGGGGCAGATGAACAGCAACTATTTCGTGGATTTTCATATGCAATTTCACTGGATGATTTTGGAATTTTAATATCTGATGTTTCATGGCTCGAGACAAATGATCAATTCACCATAACTGTGGTGTCTAATCAATTATACTCATTAGTAACCATATGGCATGATGGGGTGATAAATGAGACTGGTTCCTTGGAAAACGTATTCGTGATCGACAAGGACACAATAACTGCCGGAAATCATAACGTAACTTTACTTGTCACATGGATTAACGGCACGGGGTATTACTTCAGCAACTGGTTTGTGTTATCTTACTGGACTGCATCATATTACACAGTATCAATTGATGTCATTCCATCCGCCCCCGGTCTTAAAATAAAGACAAATGAGATAGATATGGCAAGTTTCAATGTTTATATTGATGGCGAATTAGTTAACAAAGAAGTACCCGATCCATTCAAAGAACAGACTACTGAACAGATCAATACAACATTGATTGCCGATGGGACTTTATGGGTGAGAAATACTCAATGGAATCACACTCTAACTATCAACGATAAATGGGATGTGTTGGTTTACGAAACTGTCGTCGATTTCAGAGATTTCACCTATCGTGTATATGAACTGCCGCTGGCAAAAATAACACTCCGCACCGAAACAGAACAAGCAATAGTTCTAGAGCTATATTATTGGGATCAAAGCACCACTAATTCTTACATACTAGGTCCAGAATTATATTTATCGCCAGGCTTGGAGGGTCAAACAGCATGGATTGTTTCAGGAGTTTATTCTGCTCTGATGTATGATGTCGAAACTCGGACAACAGTTATCTTGGATAAAAAAGTAACAAAACGAATCACGGTGGAAAACACTGGTTTAGAATTGGATACACAAGATCTTCTGATAGGACAAGGTGAATTTGAATTAGCAGTTGAGGAACTTGCAGAAGGCTCATATGCGATTCGTTTAGAACCTGCTGCAGTTGTTAATTTTGCGGATATAAATATTCCTTCAGAAACAGAATTCGCGGAACGAATAGTCACATGGTTGGGAGATAACTATTTTTATATTGCAGGTATCGTATTACTGCTGGTTGCCGGATGGTATGCACTGAAAAAAGGCACTGAAAAATTATCGAATATTGATTCAGAAAAACTACAGACAGATATTACCAAACGCCTCAAACGCGATAAAAAACCAAAACCCAATAATAAAATCAAGCCTCGGAGTGAACGCAATAAAAAACCAAAACCCAATAATAAAATCAAGCCTCGGAGTGAACGCAATAAAAAACCAAAACCTGAGAAAAAACCACCGCCCCTTTGGGCAGGATTTTCTAACAAAAACAACAATGCCAAATAGATAACCTCAATTTAAATATCTCGATATGCTTTTGACATTTTAATAAAACTCTGCCCAAACATAAAAAAATGTCGGCAATTAAAACAGACATAATGAAGTATTATATCCTAATCGCATTTTTATTATTCTTTATTCTTCCAACTACTACTACTGCATACTACAGAGCCGGCAGTGAGGGCGAGGGGACACAAATCTATGTGCGGCGAGGATTGGTTGATGAGAAAACTGGTGAAAGGGTTTCTCTATTGGTGATTACTGAATTGGCCAACGAAAGTTATGCTAGAAATTGGGAAGTAAGTGTGGTTGTGATGCCAGATAATGAGGATTTTGCATTTTTACTGGATATCCGAGATAGTCATCTTGATTATGACATAAATTATGATTATGATAGTGTGTTGGACCCGGGAGAGGGTGAGGAGATTGGTACAACTGTGTTTGGTCCATTTTTAGTGTGGGCAAGTGCCGATTCTGATATAATCGGTGATTTAATTTGGGATCTAACTTTAATGTCCAGAGATGGAAAACACGTATATGTTAACTATGTGATGCAATGGGGTTGGGGTATTGATGCTCCTCCCAGAATTATTGGAAAAGAAGCGGCAGAGGAAGAAACAAACATAATCAATAAATTTGCTCTCATTCACCCCAGAGTGATTTTTTTCTCAGCAATTACAATTGTTGTCGCGGGGTGGCGAACATATGACAAAGCCATCAACGATCGAATAACCGGTGCAGAGGACTTCTAATGGCGGAATCTGAGGATTATTCTGATGAAGATGCAGAAGAACGTAGAGAAGATGCATATAGGCATGAAGTTGACCGTGGTAAGGAGGAAAAAACTGCCAGCTTAATGCATACAGAAGTAAAATTCACCACACAATCAATTCTCAAATACGGGGCGATCAAATTTTTCAGCAAACACGGGCGCTTAATATCTACATTATTTATTGCAGTTGTTTTCTTATCAATATTTTTCATATTAATGAAAAGTGTATTTTTTGAGAGCAATGCTGCGGATATTATGGTTGATTTTGAAAATCTGGTAAGAACCTTCGGAATTCCCATAATATTATTATTTAGATTTATTCAATTACTTTTATTTGATATTCCAGAAACTGCATATCCTATTTGGTTCTATATTCTGGCAACAATATTCTTCACTTGGTTATTTGGACGAACCCGGGATGTCTTTGGGTTCATGTATTTGAAAGGAGATAGAAAATTAAAACTAATTCTATTTCCTAGATATTTTGATACTGCAGGAAAACAATACATTGGAGGTAGGGCTTCATTCATTTATAGATTATTTCATGGCAATCCGCGGTATCCTTTACATAATGATTATTATCAACACGCACTCCACCAAACCGCAGAACTGGATATAATTGAGGTAGCAAATGGGAGAAATCTTGAACGCCAATGGACCGGAACAATACTTATCATCCAAACCGATCCAACCGATGACATAGATGATGATGAGGAAGTCGCCAATATTTTACTAATTCATGATGAACCCATCGACGATGCGGGTGAAGAATTCCGCAGAACTGTACGAATTGATGACTCTCGAATTGTGGCATTTGTAGATTTTCAATCTATGATTATTGGTGAACAACTCAGATATCGCCAACAATATCATCAACTAAAAGATGAGTTGCATGATGCCTACCGAACAATTGATGATCTAGGGATTGATTCCGCCACCAAACTTGCAAGGGATCTAACCATGTCGCCTGCAACCCGTGCAAGAAAGGCACGAGGTGAACAAAATCCCGCAGAAGATGGTTTGGATGAATTAGAAGGCAAGTTCTCCGAACAAACAGAAGAGCTATCAAACCTGTGATTAATATGTCTCACAAAAAACAACAAACAGAAATTATCACTGGCTCATATATCTATGATGACATCCGAATGGCAATGATGCTTGGAGGGGAATCTGCAGTTCTTGAGTTTGAGGCCCTGTTGCTTGCATTATATGATAGTATGCTCCGAGAGACTTTTTCTCCGGATAACTATTTAAGTGAATATCGTACTGGAAACAATACCATATTAATCAATGCCACTGGCGGGGCATTTCTCTATCTAGTCCGAAATGTTTTGATTGATTTTGGAATGCATGCAAAGGCAAACCTATCTGGTAAGGCCGCTCATACTACAGAAGGAGTTATTGGCGCAATTACCAACGTTCGTAGATTTGATATTCTGGACGATGAACATGGCATGGAGGGAAATAAATCAACCCTAAGATTATATCCAAGACATATGCAAGAAGTTTCTGCAGGGGCTTATGGTTGGATGGACAAAGCATGGCAAGGATGGAATGATCCAAAACAAAAACTTGTTTTTGGAAAAGGAGGGGATATTCAGGTCAGTCCAGTGATCGAGGAACAGGTAAGAATATATTTGTGGGCAATTACTCAAGTAATGGAAGCCGACTATTTATACAAGAGGTACGCAATTATGCAAGAGAAACTAGAGCGGGCAATAAAAGCCGTAGAAGAACAGATTGGGACATATGATACGCTTACAGAAGAGGCGGTTGATCGTATGACCAAACAAAAAGTAAAAATTACAAAAATGGCTGGAAACAGTCTTATCGAGTTACGACAGGTTATTCGATACCAAAAACTAGTACAAGACGGAATTCAGCAGATTGCCGATCAACTGGCCGATCCAGAATCTCCAATCAACGTATTTAGTTCTGTAGTCGAACGTGGTGAAACCGTATTGGTGAATCTATATGAGGCAATCGAACAATACGAGAAAAAAGGAGATTTTCTCAAAGGCCAACTCGTGGTTCTAAATAGAACTCTTAATCAGATAAAATTTGAACTCGCAGAACACGATATTCCATTTCAAAACCTCGATGAGCGATTTGGACTGAAACATAAATCTTTCTGGCAAAAAATAAAAGGATTGATCCCAAATGGTAGAAGAAAACCCGAACCAGAATCTTGAACCCGCGTCAGAAGCAGAGGAAGCAGAGGAACAGGATTACACCGCAATCGATATATGGCAAATAATCAATGATTTTGCCAAATCAAACAATATGAATTTTGAACACTGGGCTCATATCAACAAGAAATTACTTGTATTACACACTGCTGTAGAAAAACCTCTTTCTAAAGCTCTTCACAAATTGGCAGCAATGCCGATCATAATGGATTTTCACACAATTAATAAACTTAACAAGAAAATAAATTCACTCGAAGATTATGCTGCCGGGATAGATTTTTTTATCGATAATCCACAAAGAAAGGGAATCCTTGATATGGATAATGATGCTATTTCAATTATACTTAAGATGGCACGCCAAGAATTAAAAAGTGCCAAAGCTAAAATATTGGAGAAATAAATTGCCACAAATTGGAGGGCCTAGGCGTAAGAAGAAAGCAGATTCGTTATGGATTGAGGATGCACAAGAAGAATTTGAAAATGCATTTGATTTACCGGCTGAAATGTTATTCATGCCTGAATTGGATAATGATGGCAATATATTAACTGGTAGAACTAGGGTATTTGATAAAACTCTGATTAATTGCGGAAAAAAGGCATCTGGGAAGTCGGAGGGCATTAATTCATGGATACAAAAACGAATAAATTTTTATGGAGAAGAAAACGTGGGAATCCACGTAGGATATGATTTATTTGCTATTTTAGGTGATTGGAATGATCAACTGGGAACTTTTGTGGGTGGCGTAATTGGAAATGAATATGTCCAGATCATAGTTATTGAGGATGCTCTTACTCTGATTGGAAAAGATGTATCAAAAGATCTTAAAAACAAAATGACAAAAGTATTTCAGAACGCAAGACATTTACTTAGATATAGTGATGAAAATGATAATGCTGTCGGGCTAGTTATCTTCGTATTTAATGTGCAGGATTATTATCTATTACATGATTCAATGAGAAGAGATTGGGATTTTGTCATCAGAAGAACAATCCCTAAAAATCCATATCACAGCAACCGTCTAAAACGAGAGATGCCTGCACAGGGGATAAAACTATTAACTTTTGTGACTGACAGTATGAGGATGAACATCATGGATCAGAGTTACAAGAGCAACTCGGTGGTAGATTTTGGAGCAGGCCGTTACGGGCCACTAAAATATGAGCGCGTGGCAATAAACTTTACTCAGAAAAATGGTGATTACTGGGTTGCACCCGGTACTGCTATTTCTGGAACAACAATTACTTCAACTGAATTAAGAAAAACAATTACTTCAAAATATGAATTTCTAAAAATAAAAGAAGAACCCTTCCCCATGCAACTGCTGGAAAGGACGATGATGTATGGTCGAGATAATCCATTTCCAAGTGGGACAAGATCAAAATATCGACCGGAAAAACACTGGCAAATTGCATACGATTATCTGATAAAAGGATCTGCAACCGGAATGATTGCAGAAGATCTGGGAGTGACTGATCAGATGATTGGAAATGGATATGCGCAGGGTGGATATATCGCAATTGTGGTGCAGGAACAGATGGGCTACTGGATTGAACCATTCATCCCCGAATATGATCCAAGCATTGGCTGGCAAGTAGTTACGGGTCAGGGTCAAAGTGATCTTAAAAACGAAGAGGCAATGGCATCGGGAATTTTGGGAATTGGTCTTCATGGTGAGATAAAAACAAGGAGAAGAAAAGAAACCCCTGCAGATAGTTGGGTGAGTACAGAAATGTCAGACCACATTGCTGTTGGTGGAAAAGCGCTTCTCTACCAAATAATCATCAGAAGAAATCGAATGCAACAACCAGATCCAATGATACTGACATATGCCGTATCTCCAATAAACCTAGAAAAATCAGATCAAGAACAATCTGCAAACATATTATTACAGACAGTTGTAGAAGAACAATCCACAAACATTTTAACTCAGACTCTATCTGAAGAAGTAGAGGAAGAGGAAGACTATTTCGTTTTATAATTTTACATTCGTAGGAGAGCCAAAACCAAAGAAAAGACCAAAAGTATATCGTTGGTCAACAGTGAACCCATCAAAAAAGGACGAAGAAGCAATTCGAAAGCAACTAACTGGCGTACCTGAAGACTTTCCACTGAGTGGACAACTTTCAATCCATTTACAATTTTTCAAAACCCCTCCAAAAGCAACCCCAAAGTGGAAACTACTATTCATGGATAAGGGCATGATACGCCCAAACAAAAGTCCGGATCTGGATAATTATATTAAATTAATTCTTGACGCACTCAATGGTATCATCTGGGAGGACGATCGCTACATTGTCAGTATAAACGCATCTAAATTTTACACAACAGATAATCCTAGAACTGAAGTCAAAGTATATATTCTCCCATTACCAACAAAAAAATAATGGATCGACTTCCCCATAAAACCGTGCGTATGCCTCCCATGAGTATGAGGTGTGCCCCTCCGGGCTCGAAGCGGGCGGTGTGGTAAGGAATGTCATTAGAAAATAAGGAACAAAATGAAATTTGTGATTTATGCGATAGTGTAGAACCAGATCAACACTGTATAGATTGTCAAATTTTGGAGAAAGAGAAAACTGAAGATGGAATGGGCTTTCTACAAAATATCTATCGGAACAGAAAATCTATTTACATCACATCCATTCTATTCATCTATTATATCAAACTAGAGGATTTTAAGAAGTTTTTCTGGTATCTTGAGAAAGAAGACATGACAACATGGATTCAGCAGGTATTGTTAGCATGGTCGATTCCACTTGTTTTCTATGCAATGGGGACAATGATGTTTACAGATGATAAACGCCAAAATCCTCTCAATGTATTGTTAGTATGGTTTGCGGGGATTCCAATGATGGTATGGGCATTTGATATGGAAGATTGGTTATTGTTAGATGTCATTCGCATCAACGAGATAATGAGCATCAGAGCAGTGGGGTTGGAAACCTACTCATATTATTACATGTTTGCTATTGCATTTACTGAGGAATTAATCAAGATGTTGGTGATGGCTGCATTTTTGTTATTATATCATAAAGAACACAAAGGATTAGCAACATTGGGCGTTTCTGCTGCATTTGTTGCTTTTGAAGGAATGTTATACGCTACTCAGGGTGATGACATCCCACGCACTTGGTCTATTTTGGTAAGGCGTTTTGATGGTGGGGCAATGACTTTACATATGGCCACGGGTATGAGTGTATTGCTTATACTATATTTAATGGAAACCCCCCTTTTCAAATCAGAAAAATATCTCTGGGTAGTTTTTCCTATTTTCTTTTTTATTCTCAACACATATATTCATCTGATTTTCAATGTGAATGCACTAATATCTGCCTATGGCGTACATGAGACATTCATAGATCCTGCAATAATTGCATGGGTATACATTGTAATTCTAGCATTCGCCACATATCTAGCGCGATATCTTATCTTTCTTGACAGACAGAAAAAATTTGAAGGTAACCTTTTAACTTAAGTATGTGGATACAAAATAAAGAATGAGGACATATGACTTCTGGTAAATCCCGAGATCACCGTCGAAAAAAAGGCACTAAAACCGTTGATGTAAGTCATGAAGAACGTACATTTCGAAAACTTTCTAAGAAGAAAACTGCAGTTGCTTCTAGAATAAAAGATCCCGATGTCAGACGTTCAAGACAGGAAAAGAAAGGCATTTATCTCGGTGAATACAGAAGGGCTATAGTTATTAAGAAACAGAAATTTGATGCAGCAAAACGTTCTCAACAGGCAAAACTAAAAAGAGGAGATGATGATGGGCGAGAAATAAAACGCATGCAGGAATTACAAGACGATGTATCAACGCTGCGTTCAGAAATGGATGCTGAATTAAGTGATCACCCACTATTTGCAATTCAACTGAATGACGATTTGGATGCCGATGAACAGCTTAGAGAATTCATGAAGCAAAAAGAAGAAGACTTCAAAAAAGAAACCGCTGAGACCGAAAAAGATAGAAAGAAACGTCTAAGTAAGGATAAAAAAGGAATTGCTCATGAGAAGGCCAAATCAAATACAAAATTCACAGTGAAACGAAACCCCCGATTCTACAAAAAAGGATCGAGCAAAGTAAATTCGCTTAGCAAATTACAAGATCTTGCGGGCCAACAAACCGACCGATCTCCCGATGCTAAATCTAAATATACCCGATATTATACTGAAGAAGGGACGAACGACCTTGTTTTCCAAACTATAATTGGGTCTCAAACAAGTAGTCAATATCTATTGGATTTAACAGTGACCGATATCGATGATGATCGTCTAAATATAACTCTTAGAGCTAGTGATAGTCATTCGGTAAAATCTGCACAAAAAGTCGAAGGTACGGCACCTGCCGCGCTCGGTACCAAACCATATGAGCCAACAAGACAAGACCGCGCACGCATTCGTCAACTAATCATAGATTTGGTAGATGATAAATTTTCATTGCGTCCCGGATGGGATTCAAGAGAAGATCAGATCGACATTGCTTTAGATATCATTTTGCAACAAGTTGGTGGAACAATTGGCTCATCTCATTTCTTTGAATTCACTATTGGGGATGGAGATCTTGACGTAAGAGTTCCAGGTCCAGATACTCACCCAATACCTGTAGAAAATGTTGTGAGATAATGACTAGGGACTATCGCAGGGCCCAAAAAGGCAAACCAGTTACCGTGAAACACAAAAGAAAGAAAGTGAGTCACGGGACTGAGAAAAAACTAAAAGGAAAAACTTCATTAAAACCTTCATTTGATTTTGGAAAGAAGAAAAAATCTGTCAAGACAGTAAAATCTCCTAGAAAAGTAAAAGCACTGAAATTACCATCTAATTCTGAGGCAATTGTTCACTCATTATTATCTCCAACTAAAAATGAAAATGAACAACTTGTATTGATTCGACACAGACCAACTGGTGATACAGTTTATTTCGTGCAAGAAGGGGATAACGCTTCACTCACAACTGATTCGAAATATTATAGTGGGAAAAAGAAATCTATGACTGAGATTCACACACATCCAAGAAATTCTCCTCATTCAGATGAGGATCTATGGACACTATTGTCTCACGACCAAGTAAAGAAATCAGAAGTACTTACATCCAATGATATTATATTTATTATGGAGAAATCCAAATCAACTCCCCCTGCTTCACAAATCGATCGAGAGGAATTTGATAATAACTGGAAACAATCAATCGAAGAGGCAACTGAATTGCATTCTAGAATGAAAGAGATGCCAACCGGGGCTCAACAGGATAGTGATCGTGCCTTTTATATTATAGTTAATCAGAAAATGGCTGAAAAATATGGATTGAAGTGGGATGTTGCCAAACGGGAAGAACAAATTGCTGCTCACGCAGAAAAAACAATGAAACACTTTGAACTATCTGATGATGATTCAATAGAATTAATTGCAATCGAACAAGGAGTTGTAGAATATAGAAATGAATATAAAACAAATCCGACTCCTGAGAACTTTGAAAGATTTCAGAGAGCAATAGAAGAAAGAGATGATCTTCGTACAACTCTAATTGATTCTGATACAGATAGAAGAGATGCAAATCTTGCTAACATGATTGTTGATTCCAGAAGAGATGATGTGATTAATGCGGCCCCTGATACAAAAAGATCTACAAGAGGAGTTAGTTTCAACTGAAATTTAAACACATGCGACAAGTTTTTCATATGGGAGAACTAAGGTGAATTAGATGGCTGAATCACGTGATCATCGTCGAAAGAAAGGAACTAAACCTATCAAGGTCTCTGGTAAGCCGACGAAACACAAGGAGAAAAACTTCTCAATCAAACCTACCAATCGCTATTTACCTGAACTGAAAGAAGTGTCAGAAGATATGGGGGCTGATTTAATTGCGGGTGATATTGATGAAGTTGCTGCAGATAAAGAGCGAGCATTAGCGATTCGCGCTTCGGCCGACAAAGAACTTCACAGCCTTGATAATGCAATTGTTCGTCCAATGCTAATAACACCAATGGCACAGGCAACTATAAACGATCCGCCTGAAAACGTACAACAGGCATTTGCACAATCTCGAATTCATATAGTAAGAACTAATGGTTTTTTAGAATCACAGAAGAAAAACCGGGAACATTATCTGAATCCACAGGTTATGGCGGCACCTAATGTTAGACGGGATACAAAAATAATTCTGATTCAGGCAAAATTAGATGTTGAAACATACAAAATTAATTTAGATGAACCACTTATTGCAGATCAATATGGAAATATTCCTCCATTGGCATCTCCAAAAGAAATGACTTTTCTTCACACAATAATGCCACAAGATCAACATTTGGAGGGAGATATTGCTCAACTACATTTATATTTATTGACAAACCTTAGACCTGATCAGAAACCCGATGCCATATCTCTTGCACAGGCATACATTCAATACCGATTGGCACTAATCGTACTTCGAAGAGGTAGTAACTAAAAAACATATCTAGCTATGAAAAATCTACCCGTTCATCCTCAAAATTTTTAATAAACATGTTCAATCTACTATTAGATGTTTGTGTCTGATGACCAGTGTTTGCTTTGCAGTGCCGGTAAAACCCCGATACGGCGGCACTGGTGTACCGATAGTCAAGTGGTTGTCGGATTACTTTTATTACAATATAAATTTGTAGGGGGAAATATACATTCATCTACACTAAGAAATGCATTAATGTCTTCTCCTCTTGATATGTCTCCATCGCGGGCGACAAAAACCATGAAGGCACTGAGAGAGGGAAATACTGCTAGATGTGTGGGATGTTATGATCCAAAATGTCTCAATTTTATATGTACTCATGAATGCGACCATGATTTGAATAAATGTAAAAAATCATGTAGACATTCCTGTTTGTTTGATGGTTGCGAACATCTCTGTATTGAATGCAGTGAAAAATGCGAGGAAACACATAGTTATTTCATCAGCCTTGTGGATGTTTTGGACCCAAGAAGATCAAAAATATGGATTTCTCCAATAGGGTTACAATATTTAGATTATAAAATGGAAAACTTAGTACAAAAACGAGTGGAAATGCCACTGGAATATGAGGGATTATTGGCTGAAAACGCAATATAGGAATTATATTTTCCGATAATCTAGCACAAATACTTCTTTATCAATTTCTAGAGGGTCTGTATACGTAATAACTTTCTTTAGTATTTCGCCTTTTTCAATTTTTCCTTCAATTTCACGCCAATCATTATATGATACAGAATATAATATATAATGATCATTAAAAAGACTTTCAAAAGCCACAATTGGTTGAATCACCTCAAATAAATTTGGAATTACTCGCCATTTTTTCTTAACCCTTAAACACATTATTTCATCCTCAGACCATCCCTTTTGATATACTCTAATCATGGGCATATATCCAGCGGGAGTAGTTAAAGCAGCGGGGTCATAATCAACTACAAATACAACATATTGTATATTTCTCCTGTTTTCAACTACTTGCACAAGGCGGTCTAAAATTACTAGAAAAACAGGGATACCAATTAGTGTAAAAATAACCCCGTAGATAAAATGTATTAGCATAGCTATAAGTTAATTTTTGTTTATTTAAATATTGGGAATAATTGCTTTTCATCCTTTTAAATTTCAACAATTATCCTCAATACTTAAATAATTATTATGAGATTGTTAAATAATGAACTACAAACTTCTAATTATACTTTGTATATTAATAATTCCAACATCTTCGAAAGGGAATGTGGAACTATTTTCTGAACAATATGTAGTCGAGGTAGGCAATGACTGGGTGACTCTAAATGTTCCAGGGGATGTATATGGTTGGCTCAATCTAACTGCTGCAATCTCTAACACAACTGACCAAAACGATCCAACTCATCGAAATATATATGAACGAGTGCGTCTTATGTTTGGAAGTGCTGAATGTGGCTTGGGTCGATATGGCCCATATATTAACCATGGCGATGAATGGCCACAAGATCACGTTATTGCATCATGTACTATGAAAATTGATCATACCGACTCCTCAGGTTCAATAATTTATGAAAAATATCCTTCTTATTACACGCATTACTTCCCTTTAGAGATTCCATTCGATACGAATATAACCCTTTCAATGGAACTAAATGGAACTCATGGATTCTTTTATATAAATAATTTTTATATGAACACTACGGTAATATATCCCGAAGAATATGTTCCTCCTCAAGAGCGACATACTCGTATTGATATCGATAGGGCGCATTATAACGTATCAAATATCTGGGTAGTTGATTATACATATGCTCCTTACCAAATTAAAACCATAGTCGAAACGACTATTGCCACTGAAACCTATACTGTGAATTCAACAATCAGCGAAACAACCACTGAAATCAGTACCGTATTTGTTTTGGATAATAAAAATTCACCAAATGCATTACCAATTCCAACATATTTGGTGATTTTAGCACTCCCAATCATGATTTTCATAAGGAAAAAACTGACTAAAACTGTCTAAAACCTTTCTAGAAGCCCTGAACTCCTTCAAAACAGCCTAAAACTGCATAACCTTTATATATGATAAATGCGTATATTATTATGAGAGACTACGTTCCGTAGGCCTCAAGGAGCTCTCTAATGCCAACTAACTACAAATATCAAGCAACACAAAATGTGTCTAATGCTCGAAAAACTGTTGGAACAGACAATTTAGAGGGTGCAAAGGCACAGAAAACAAAAGGAAAAAACACAAATCCAGAAACAGGTCATCGAAGCTCTTGTAACTGCCTCGATTGTCGGCGTTACTGGGCAAGGATGAAAACTCCTGAATTTATTGAAAACCATTCTTAAAACCTCTCGAAAGAGGCTAATTAGACTCTAATAGAGACCGTCGCAAGCGAATTGCAGGAAATCAAAAATGCAAAACACATATAATTTTGAAAACATCGCACATTATCTTATTAGATATCTAGCAAACCTACATTGGTTAATAGATGGTAAAACTCACAAAATCATATTTGACAAAGGAATTTCACTTGATGTTACTAATTATTTAGTAGCTCGCCCCAAAGCAATTGAGTGGGGGATTCCACACTCCTCGCAATTTAATGCGACCGATTATGGAATATGTGCATTCGAATTTATTCTTACGAATAAAGAATCAATGGATCGCTATTTTGTATTCGGATATGAGGACAAACCCCTAATCCAAGAGCTGCCTATTGTGTCTGACGGTACTGACATTTCTTTACCGATGCTTATAGATGCATTAATGGCAACCAAATAAAACATCTGCCCGAAAGGGCCTAATTCATGTCTATACAAAAAGAACTAACACTTGAAGAACTTTTAGATAAAATCTATCCTCTTGAGGAATGGATTATTATTATAGATGAAATGCCAGTACCTGATGAGCACAAATACGTTTACTCTCTTGGAGTAAAATCAATCGCTGAATCAGGCCAAGAACTCACTGTAAAACGAGTTCAACACTTAATAGAAAATCAGATTAATTTTATATATACCTAAAATTCTTAAACCTCTCGAAAGAGACTAATTCAGCCCCAAAAGGAACCTTGCTACAATCGATCGATAAGTACTTGGTTCCTAATAAGGGCGCAAATTAAAACCTTCAGAAGAGACTGATTCATGACAGACAAAATCTTTCATATCATAGACGAATCAATCGACTATTCAATTAAAGTCGAGGTTGCAGTGGCTGATGAAATCATTCGGTTTCAAAAAACAGGTACAATAATTGCAATTCCTGGCACAATCGTGGGGGCTCGCACTGACTGGGCTCCACCAATTATTAATCACTTTATAATGAGTGCCATTCTTGGACACCAATACGATGATGTGATTGATTATGATAGTATATTATACAATCCATCATGTCCCAATGATGAACTAAAAAATAAAACAGTTATTGGTCTATGTGATCCCTGTTGGGCTCAACTTAGCTAACAACTCATGCCCGAAAAGGGCCTAATTAAGATCTGAAAACAGATCAAAACATGGACAACACAGTTGCCCCCCTAGATCTCAGAGAGATCACACTCCGAAAGGAGATTGCACATGCACTTGAGGTGCTTATGGAGTACTATGAGCGCCAAGCGAGTTTAGAAGAACGCGATGCAGAAATTGAATTCTGCTGTGGCTTAAATGCCCGAAACCCATGTCTTTACTGTAATGATCCTGACGATGAAGGGGATTATTACCTTGTTTGGTTTCGAAACTCAAGCTGCCGCGCAGTAAGAAGGCTGTTCTACATTCATTAACATACCCGCCCGAAAAGGGCCTAATTAGCTTACTAACAATAAGACGTAATATTTTAGAATCGTATATATTCTTAGGAGATATCAGAGACCTTAATGTTAGATCCATTAGATCCACGAATTGCCGCAATGATGCTGAGAATACTTTCAGAAAAATACAACATGCCAAGCCTTCCAAATAATACTAAACTTGAAGAGTGTTGGAAAATACTAGATATTCAACGAAAAAAATATAAAATTCCAACAGAAAACTTTGATTTTGCATTCTTATTTTGCGAAGCCCAAATCGAAAGACTCGATAAAGCTCGTAATTAACTCTTGGAAGACTGCCCGAAAAGGGCCTAATTAACTTATCAAATAATAAGAATACATTCTGCTGTAGTTTCGTTCGTCCGTAGGTATTGATTAATCAATAGAGGCGAACAACATGGGCCTAAGTGGTCCATGGTTCTATAGACTAATTCTATAGATCTGAAATTACAGTTCCCAAAGATAGCCCTAATGGCTGAGGAGAACAACATATTTAGTTATTTTAAATCTAACAAATTTAATCTAGTCGTTTGTGGGGTCGTAATCCATAGGAAAAAACAAAATGTACCAAAACAATGCACAAAATATCAACCTATGGACTTTCGTCCAGAACAAAAGACACATTGGTAGAACAATGTGGAAGAAACAAAGAGCCGCAAAACAAAAGCAACAAAGATACACAAAAATTAATTTAGGGCTCAAAACAATCTTAAATCAATTTTTATCTATTTTTAAGAAATCATATCAAAAGATATACAACAAAGTATATCAAGCTCATTTCGATGGGCTTAGATCTCTTAAGGAGAAATTAAATTGGGTATCTCGCCTAATAGGATTAAGGAGCTAAGGGTGATGATCTTAATGTTAGATTACCCCGAAACTCTGAGAGGCCAACTCGAATTGGCCTGTACTACACTTGAAGAAAAAGTCGAAGATAAAAAAATATATAACAAACTCCCTACAGATGAACAAATGGCAATGATCAAATCTATTCAGGAGCTCAAACACATAATTACAAATGAAACAGAAAAATTCTTAGATGATTAAAGGATTAACTTCCCACAAAACTAATATAATTAAAAACTAATTCGCTTACTAAATAAGCCGTAATATCGGGATCGTATGCTCAGGAAAAAACAAATGAAAGACCTTAACGAACTAAAAGAAGCTCTGTTGAAACTTCATAGAGCCAACACCTGCCCATTATCTACCGATCCATTTGAGGGAGTAGTAAAACTCTCAGATGTGGTAGAAATCGGAGATGATATAATACTGAATAACCAAATCATTGAATTAGACGATGAATGGTATCTCAACACCGTTGTTGCATTTAGTAAATTCAAAGACATTGCCGCAAAATATGATGAAACTGGCAACCGAACAAGATTACTAAAAATAGCTGGTGAAAATTATCGTAGATTTGCGATTGCTCCACATTACGGGCTAGCTGTTGCGGAAGATATCAGAAAGAAAAATGAGGAATTCCAAAACAACCCTAGACTATAGGTCTAAACGGCCTAACCTTTAAATAATATAAATAAATTATTTCTCTCGGCGAAAAAACATACTAGATTATTCAACAATCTAATTCAACATAACTGCTCAGACAGTTATTCTGAATATGGTCAACAAAACTGCATAAATCCTCATAAATTTAACATAAGGCAGTGACTATATTTCCTCTCTTAACTGAGAAGTCCGTGACTGGTGACAGTACGGCCCTCGCGAGAAGTCGTCCGGTTATGTGCGCCGGCTTATTAGGGAAAAAATAAGTGAGAAAATACAGGTAGAAACACGAAATACGAACTAGTCCTATCGATCGATCGATTTTAGTCCGTATAGGAATCCTGTCGCCCAATGAATATGAACAAGGTAAGGACAACCACTCATATGAGGGAAAAGAACACACTATTTACTTTAACTATAATTCGTCTCGGGGCAAACCGAGAAAACCGTAGTTGGCGACTTCTATGGGCCCGCGAAAGCGATCGCAGCGTAACGACTCAAGGGTAAAACAACATTGAGTTCAGTTCTAGACTGAAGAACGTTAATGTGCACATTACATACGGGAAAACAACGATTAATTCTCCATGAAGCATCAAAACTTCAACATAAATGGACGTAGTTCTGGGGGAATCTCAGAACAGAAGTGGAAAGGACGCCTTTCCGGAATCAGCGGAGATTCAAAACATTTTCTCCGTACAAAAAATAGAGGTCTTTCAAGAAGACCATGCCCCTGTGTTAATGAATGCACGGGCCACTAAATGATTCAGCCATTGACACCCTTACCATACCAATGGCAATTAAACAACTGAAACAAATAAGTTGATCTCTGCGGAGAACACACTTACGAGATATGAAGGTTGTTTGAAATAGTAACTTCGGTTATCTATTTCTACTATTGTGCTAAACTTGCACAGCCAGCCAATAGTGAGATAAACTCGATTAAGCAACAAGCAATGTCAGTATTTACATACAAGAGGACATCGAATTTACCGCTCAAAGAGTCTATTTCTTCACAAAAAGTGAGGCATTATTGAACCAAATACTTGTGAGTATTTTGCAATAATGGGCTGATAACGTAGGCGTACGCTATGAGAAGATCAGTAAAGAAATTAGATGAGTTTTATAAAGAACACAACGTGGTTGTGAACGGAGTACAACTCGCAATAACATCAAGGCAACAGGAAATTGTAACGGCTTGCGTGGCCGAAAACGGATTCCAGTTGAAAGACATTAAAAAAGTCCGACAGATGGGTCATGGCAGTGTGGCAATCGATTTAATGATTGGCAAGACATTGTACACAGAGAACTCATCATAAAACAATTCCATATCATAACAAACTAATTCGGTGGCCGAAAAGGCCACAGACAACTACTACGAACGTAGACACGAGTGAGCGGGCCTCACAGAATTCATGACAGAATTCAACCGATTTCGCCCCTACGGGGCCCTAATTCATATGTGGTTCAGAAAAAGAAAAATCCAAAACAATACATATGTAGATTTAACTGATCCTGCATATCCTGTAATTCGAGTAAAAATTCCCGCAAAACAAATCGAATGGAAGTGGAAAAAGAATCGGCTTACTATTATAATCGATGGAGTTGATTATACTCCAAGTACAATAAAAAATATTCCTAATCTAAAAACACGAAATTTTATCAGAAACAAATTGCCAACTGTTATCGAATTAAACGCGATCGTTGACAGACTTTTAGCAACCCAATAACAAATACACTCGAAAGAGCCTAATTAGCTTATTAACAATAAGACCATTTGCAGGAGAAACAAACATGCCAATTGTAGACATAAATGATATTATCGGTGATGATGGCGAAGACACAATATCAATAGTGTTAGTCAGAACATTTGAATATGAAGGGCTTTCAAGAGTTCCATCAAAAATAAATTATTTTATTAATAATAAACCCGTGACTAAGAAAGAATTCAACGAGATGAATGACGATATGAATGATCTTGCCGGAGTTCCTTCAAATGATAGCTACAAATAACAACACATGCCCGAAAAGGGCCTAATTAGCTTACTAACAATAAGACGCGCATACGCACTTGCAGGAGAAACAAATTGACCGTTGAAGCAATCTCAGAACCTCTTTATAAGATCGTTCTGAAGAAATCACAAATCGAAGCAAATGGCATCAGCCCGTTATTCAAAGGGCTTGCACTTGATAACCTTGAAATTGTTGAAGGTTATTCATATATGGATAAAGAAGAGTTTGTTCACAAATTCAGAAGATCCATTGTACACAATACAAAAACAGACGCTATTGATCCAAAAACAGGAAAAAAACCATATAAAAATCATATGTATTTTAATCCATGTCCTGACTCCGTTGGCAGATTCCAACGAAGAGATGGCAAATGGATTTATCCAAATGGACACAGAAATTGTATTGTACCACGCAGAATGTATCGAGCAGTTATTGTCACCCGTTTGGCTCCTCAGTTTCGTGAGATGCTAAACAAAGGTGAATTCAAAGGCTTGAGAGAGGCATATATTAATCCTCTTGTAAAAGTCGCAAGAATACTCCCCATGTTGATCAGACATGCAGACCCAGTTATTTATCGAAGACCAAACGACTTCACATTTATACCTGGATTTGAGGCAATTGAATGCAAGAAACATTATGGATTTAAGAAAAAAATAAATCTTACACATATGTTGAAATATGACCAAAATCTTGGAGAGGAAGAAAGAACATTCATCGATGATGAACTCAAGAAACTCCCTAAAATTTTGAAATGTGATGCAAAATGTACAAGTTTTAAAAACGTAAAATCCAGCGAGAGAAATTTTCTTAATAAATTGGCTCAGAGTCCAAACACACCAGATGCTTGGGTAGATCCAGAGATAAAAGATATTTTCTCAATCTCAATTTATTACTGAAAAATTAGTGGATAGTCTTCTGCCACATTCAAGAGAGACATTACCTCACTTCTTACAAGAAGATTAATAACTTTTTTATATAATATAGAAATATAGAAATATAGAATTATCGGGAGCTAGCTCAGTCAGGTAGAGCGCTTATAGTTCTTTTGAAATTTGATCCCTTACGGGCACACATCAGAATTTGGACATTGAGGATGTAGAGGTCATGGGTTCAAATCCCATTCTCCCGAATATTTCACAATGCTGGAGAATAATCATTCCTTCTCATTTAGATCCCGCAGGGGCACGATTTGGAATTTGGTACACTTGAAAGGTTCAATCCCTTTCTCCAGCGCTTTTTCACAATGCTGTAGGATTCAAGACTTCGAACTCTTCCTATGGCACTTTTTTATTTCAGCGAAGATGCATTTCATTCCTTTTCATTTAGATCCCGCAAGGGCACGATTTGGAATTTGGTTACAAAACTATCCCCGCATCTTCGCATTATTTCGATCTAATTGATCCCCCTAACAGGTGGCATTAAACTATGGAAGAATTTTTAACACAAAATCTTAACCAACACTATGATCAACTGAGAGAAAATAAAAGGAGATATACAGCACATCTCATTTATATTTTCTCAGAGAATTTGTTCCTACCAAGAGAATTCAAGAGCAAAGTAATTGCAGCAGTAATTTCTGCAAACGATCCAGAACTACTTGAATTGATGGCGTTCAGATCAACAATCGTTGATCTCAGAGATGCACTGCGTATCTTAAAGACTCAGAAGAATATTCCAAAACTAACTTCCAAAAGGAAAGTGGTGATTAACAAATTCTATCTGGGCAGATTAAGTCAAAGCAAACTTCATTATCACATATTAAAATATAGTGGAGAGGCATTCCGCGAGGTAATAGATCTTACCCATCCCCACCCCACAATTTTCCAAGATTCAGATTTTCAATCTGTTGTTTTTGGAGAAAATAAAGGTGTAATAGGCGAGATTAGAAAAATCCTCAACGCTGAACCTTCTGAAGAAGATGTCATTAAACTGATGGAAACATATAGTATTCCATGGCATTATCTCAAACAGAGAGTTCAATTTGGAGAGAAAGTATACAAGAAACTGATTGAAACAGAATCATTGCCGGTCTTACTGAGACAGATAAACCGATTGGATTATCACGACCTTATTGAGAAGAAACTACTCGAAACCGACAAGGTAAGAATGAATTTCTTTGAAATATACAGCACTTGGAAGCAGCAATTATTCAGCAACAAAGGACAGGATAAACTTGTCAATCTATGTGAAATCGCACTAAAAGATTCGGTAAGAAACTTTCCCAATATGGGTAAAGTGGCAATTGTCGGAGATATTAGTCCAAGCATGGAATTCGCTGCTGAATTTAGCATTATGCTTTCATTGGTACTGGGTATGGCATATGAGGATTCATCTCTATTCTTTTTCCATCGAGATTGTATAGAGGCAGATATTCCTACTGATTTTTATTCAGCAACCCAATTGGTTGCACGAACTAGAACAGCAAGTTATACTGCACCTGCAACAGTTATCGATAAATGGATTAGAGAATACTATTCATTCGATACAGTAATTGTAATCACAGATGAGGAGGAAAATCGACCAAGCCAAAACGGAAGAGGTTTTGCGCAGGAATGGAAGCTTTACAACCTATATAACCCACTGACTAAACTATTGTTTTTGACAGTTGGAGATAGTCGTTATATGACGGACGATTTGACTCATTTCGAACTGGAGGCAACACGTATTCAGATTCCTGATAACGTGGCAACTGGATTCAAAATGCTTCAGGCAATTCTTGTCAGTCTGGCACATCCGGGTCTATTCGAGATTCAGTTATCTGTAATCGAAAAAGCACTGGATTCAAACCCAGTCAAGGAGGTACAGATGACAGTAAACAGAGAACGATCATACTTCGTTCTTTCAGAATTAATCGTAACTATCAAAGATCTCTGTGTTCTATCTGATTCAGGAACAAGAACTTTCGAAAAAGAGATCAGAACAGAGGCAACTAAACTTGCAATTGTTCTAAGAAGTTTAGGCTTTGTTTCAGATGAACAAACGCTTAGAAATCTTGATTACAGTGCATTTGACACCGTGGAGCTCTTTTTAGAGGAATTATCTACCAAAATCAAATTGATGTAGAATATTTCATAGAACTATTAAAGACTAAAATCTTAAATAATTAATAATATTTCAAACCTGTTAATAATAACAGAAAAACACTAGCTCATCTTCCCCAAATAGGGGAGGGTGGGCTTTTTTCATTTTGGTATATTACGAGAACATGCGTTCAGTAAAAAAACTATCCGAACAGATAAATGTTGATTACGGTATCAAAACTCAGAAGATTCACGTTTCTGAGGGTGGTGTTGTAACGATTCAGGCTCTCGGCACAACTGTCGATGATATAGAAGTCTGTATGCAGGTGGATTCCACGACCAAAGGCCTGGATTATTCCATGGTCTTCCGAAAGGATAATCTAAGTCGATTGGAATATCTTGAATTTGATGATATCAACGCAAAGATAGTCAGGCGATTTCTAGAAGGAAGTGATGTTGATTTTATGCATTCAATTAATGCACAACAGAATCATACATTTATTCCCGCATAGGGGGGATGAATGCTATTTCTAATATTTCAAACAAATATCACAACATGCTTTCACTTATAATGCACCGTGTCATAAGCAATTTTTTAAAAGATGAATGAATAATTACTCATAGTGCTAATTACACAAAAGGATCATCTACGATTATCCAAAAAAGAATTTGAGATAATTGATCGTTTGTGTGGATATAGTAAGAATCTGTTCAATGTCACTCTTTATGAGGTTCGGAAACATTATAAAAATACTGAAAAACATCTTAAATATAAAGATGCATATCATATAGTCAAATCCAATGAAAATTACAAATTACTACTTTCATCATGTGCGCAGCAGACGATGAAGATAGTGGATCGTAGCTATAATGGATTTTTTGGATTATTAAAAATAGATCAAAATATTACTGTGAATCCACCTAAATTTTTACCCAAGAATGGTAAATTTGCTTGTGTATTTCCACAGACTGGATTTAGGATCAAGGGTAAAAAATTATTGATTGGATTATCTAAAACTTTCAGAAAAGTACATCAGATATTAGCCAAGGATTTGGAATTCATAATTCCTAGAAATTTGAGATCTGTAGATTCCAGACAGATAAAAGAGATTAGAATAATTCCTCGATTATCGGGTAAATATTATGATATTGAATATATTTACAAGATTAAGAAAAAATCAATGGAGCTAGAATTAGATTCCTATCAATACTTAGCGATTGATCTAGGATTGAATAATTTTGCGACTACAATTGATACTACCAATGGGACTTCTGAGATTATAGATGGAAGGTATATTAAATCAATTAACCAGTGGTATAACAAGGAAAAAGCAAGATTACAATCAATCAAGGATAAACAAAAGATCAAATTTCTAACTAATCGAGAAGCATTGATGCTTCAGAATCGAGATAATAAGATCAATGAATTTCTTAATCTCTCAGTCAATCATATTATTAAACACTGTTTGAATAATAAGATTGGTAATTTAGTTCTAGGTGATTTTCATGGTATTAAACAAAAAATTAGGCTGGGTAAAAAGACAAATCAGAATTTTGTTCAGATACCATTTTTCAAATTCAAACAAAAATTAAAATCTAAATGTGAACTTCATGGGATTAAATATTATATTCAGGAAGAATCTTATACCTCCAAATGTGATGCACTTGCATTGGAGCCTATAGAGAAACAAGTTTCATATCTTGGTAAAAGAATAAAAAGAGGCTTATTTAAGAGTTCTACTGGTGTGTTGCTGAATGCAGATACTAATGGGGTCTTGAATATATTAAGAAAAGTAGCTGGTGATTCCTCAATTCAGGGGATAATCAGTAGAGGTCTTGTCAACAGACCTAGAAGAATAAGGCTAGCATTTCATACTAATATTGAAAATGACTTACAAACTTCTTCTGTATTAAATTGTAGTGTTGTGGCCAAAGTGAGTAATCCTTTGAAAACTATCTACAAGCCCCGTCCTTCAGGGCGGGGAAGTTGACTCCCGCATAACTCAAAAACTAGGAGAATATTTCTCGTATGTTTGTAAACGATTACGGAGATACAATAAGTAACCAAGAATTGCTAGAACATGTTTGTGAAAACGCAGTTAATTATGATATTATACAACAACAAGGACTAGAATTATTATCACACTATGTTCCACATATAAGTGAACAAAACGATACAAATTCGCATTTAGTTGTATTATATACAGCATTAACAAATAGCAGTTACTGGACACACGTGTATATTGCCAATGGTCAATTGTTCCTCACAATTGCTGAGGAATTTAAAGAAGAACTAGACATTGACATAATACTGAACTTAATTCAAGATCCATCTTCAATAACTGTGCCTGATGAGTACAACGAAATGGTGAATCCTGTGAGTCCAAACGATTTTATAGCTGCGATTTTATTCACTTGTACTAGTTTGCTATACATTGCCGGAGTGGCAGAGCAAGATGTAAAATTTGAATGGATCACATCAGAATATTGGATGGAACTACTTACCGGGAATCTTGAATTATATCACCCAACACCCAGTCGGGTGTTTTCAATATCGATATCGAGGAAAACATAATGTACACTGATAAAGTAACCCTTGATGAGTTCTATAACCAACCAGAATTATTCGAAAGAGATGAATCTGAAAATGGAGCTCTAGCGACCAAAACAATCAATGAAGCAAAGACAAGTTTATTCTTGGACAATCCCTTCTTTGGTTTTATTCTTGGTCAATACAAGGTAACCCCAACTACAAACTCTCGTATCAGACAATTTGGCGCTGATTACAAGAGATTGTATGTAAATACTGATTATATACTAAACCTGCTCAAGGAGAAAAACACCTATGGAAAAATAAAGGGTGCCCTTCTTCACATGTTAATGCATATAATCCACCGGCATAACGAAAGACAAGCCGACAGGGAAAAAACAACATGGAAAGAAGCATGTGATATAAGTGCATTTCTGGTAATGGATCATTCAAAAACCCTTCAATCCAGATATGACGAGAATATTAACTGGGAAGTTCCAGATGTCTCAAACATTCCTGATGACTATAGAAATATACCTGCGGGTGAGATCTATAATAAATTAATAAAAGATCGACCTCCAAACCAACCTCCGGGTGGTGGTGGTCAATTACCCATGGGTATACAGAGCTTAGTCTGCGATCTTGATGCGATCCAAGACGAAATGGAAATACAAGGTATCTCCGCAGAGTCACGCGCATTAGAAGATCAAAGGCAGGAAGGTATTCTCAGAAATGCATACAATTCGTACAAAGATAGAGGTGATATTCCGCAGGGAATACTATCCGAAATTAATGAAATGTTGGAACCAAAGGTTAGTTGGAAACTAATCCTTCAGCAATTTGTACAGAGTCAGATGCCTAATGATTATACATGGAGTCGCCCAAATAGGCGAATGTACGCTCACGGTGTATATATGCCCGCGATGAAAAAGGAAAATCTTAACGCAATGATCGCAGTTGACACAAGTGGGTCAATCGGTCAAAAAGAACTGATGGCATTTTTAACAGAAATTAACTCAATACTACAGAGTATAACAAACACACGGATTATACTTGTAGATATAGATGCAAGAATCAACGAGGTTCGCATTATAGAGCCAGGAGAAGACTTCCGCAATCACAAATTCAAAGGCGGTGGCGGAACCAACTTCATTCCACTTTTCGAAGAGGAATTTCTACACGAACACTCACCAGATGTCATATTATATTTTACAGATGGATACGGGAGATTTCCCGATAATGCACCAAGCATTCCTACTATATGGTTGATGACCACCGATGTGGAGGCACCATTCGGCACCACTGTAGAGTATGATCTCACAGAAGAAAATTAATATTTCAAACCAAATAAATGAAAAACACTTTAGGAGGTAAAAACATGGCAAAAGAAAAATTGAAAGAAACTCTATCATTCATAATTCAAGAGACAATGAATATATTAGAAAACGATTATGGTATTACAGAATTGAAAAATTTAGGGTTTAAAACAGCAGAAGACATAGCAGAAAGAATATATAAGAATTAGCTAATTACAATATTTCACATGACTGTAATCCATTCACATGACTGTAATCCATTCCGCGATGATGATTATGAACCGTGTAAACAATGCGGCGAAGAATGGGCCCAATTACCTCCAGATGGCATATGCCCTGACTGTAAATCAAAAAAATAATATTTCTATGGACAAATACGATAAATTAAAACAGGCAGACGACACGATCTGCAGGTTGGGTCACATAGTTCATCGAGTTGAAATTAATAAAAGCATTATTTATCAATGCAAATCATGCTACTCGGAATTCACTCCAAAAATTTAATATTTCATGAAAGACAAAATCACTCGAGATGATATGGAGAATTTCTATCGAAAGATGTGCAATATCCTCAATAACATGGAAGGTGAGGATGCACAAGGGATTCAAAACGTTTTAGACGATTTGATATTCAAACCCGGGGAACGGCTTGCCATCGACAAGACAACTAAAGACCAGAATGAGAAGACAATGGCCTTCTATAAACGCCTTACTCAACAGGCACATTATGACAAAGGCACTGATTTAATCGCATTGAATGAAAAACTATCTGGACAGAAAGAACCTTTTTGTGCTTGGCATGAGACAAAAATGGGGAACCCCTATTGTCCAAATTGCGGGGCGGCTGATGAGGTAGAATACATTAAGACCCGTTCGAATAAATTAAAATCATATAGATGTAAAGGATGTGACCTCAAATTTCACATTTTCTGGTTTCTTAACTACACATGTGATGAATGTAAAGAAAAATAATATTTCTATGAGTGATTTAGAGAATTGGCTTATCGACCAAAACATATTTGTAATAACAATTATTGTTTTGGGATTTGTATTGGGATTAGTTTCATTTATGGTTTTCCTAATAGGATTAATGGGATAATATTTCTATGGTAAAAACCAAAACCAAAGAACAATTAGAACTTGAGATAAAACATTATCGAATAAAAATTAGTGGCCTTCAGGTAACATTAGACGGAGAAAGAAGAAAGGAGAATAAAGTGACAGCTGTTAATTATATTGGAAAACATTTTAAATACACGGATAGATATTCAAATGATTCATTATGGACTGTTTATAACAAAATTATATCTTATCACCAGAATGAAAACAACGGCTTTTTTAAAATATTAGTGGTTGAGAAAAGAGGTTCAAACTATTATGACAGCCAATTACTATTAAGTTTAAAATATCTGGATTTCAGTGATTTCATAAGTCGGCTAAAAGCTCCATTTGAACCATATGTTCTCATACAAGAAAAGGAATTTAAAGAAAAATACGATGCGGCACTTCTCAAAATGAACGCAGTTGTATAATATTTCTATGAGTGATAAATTACTTATTGCATTACTCGAACAGTTTTCTATTCAAAAACTAAGACTCTTGATAGAAGTGCTGTTACACGAGGGAGATGACGCAATATATTTGCAGAAGGATTTTGATATTCAAAATTTAGGAGGTAAGAAAGATGAAGAAAATCCCTCAATTTGGAAATTTGCAACTATTGTTAAAAAATTCTTGTATTGATTTGATTATTAATATTTCTATGAGTAAAACAAATTGTATGTAGCAACTATCATACGAGCGAAGCTCATTAAATTTAATTGCAGAAATAATATTTGTCTGCATAGTTGCATTTCTTTCATTCATTGTATTTATAGAGACACTAACAAGAATGATTTAATATTTCATGGCCTACAAACGTTACAAGAAACAGAGACACAAAGGGGATAAATTTCTTAGAACAAAAGAAATAGAAAATCCAGTGCGATGTTCTGAATGCCATCTGGTAATTCTCACCGAAGAAAATGTTAATTGGTTATTGGTGGAATATCTTAATCAGAGCAAACGTCAGAAAGAGGCGAACATGTATGTAATAGATGGAAACTACGATCCATATATAGTGATGCGTCCTGGACTCAAAGACGTTCTAAAACATACCACACAAATACTGCTTTGGAGAAAAAATATCTGCACAGATAAACGTGACGGAAAAAGATTTGAAGAATCACTTCAAAGACTAATCGGCGTAATGGATGACACACTTGCATTACACCCAAATGACGAATTACTAGAACAATATCTTCAATTTCTAGCAGAAATAGAATAATATTTCAATGCCTAAAACCAAATTCACAAAAAAAAAGAATTAGGATTTCTTAGGAGTTTAAAAATGACAGAGAAAAAAGCCAAGGGCACAATAGTTATAGATTATGATTCTAACATGCTTAATATAAATGCAGTTGAAAGCTGGATTGAAGATCAGTTACAAAAAATACAAGATACTGGTGGGGGGATTACGGGCTTCAGTATTGAATTAGAGGACTAAAACATGATTGATGTATTGAACACAATCAAACAAAACCATGAAAAAACTCATGGTTGTACAGTAATGAAAATTACTTCGAAAAAGGGCATAATCACTAAGATTGTTTGCCTGCGATTTTAAATAAATTAATATTTCATGGTTTCTAATATTGAGGAAATAAATCTAAAAAACACTATAACTGCGGCAGTTATTAAATATCTAGAAAATAAGGTGTCAAAAGAACATCAGAACTTCGATCACATCGATGATATGGTTGACGATTTATTTGATGAATATTTTACCATGTTTCTAGATGAATTCAATAGTGAAATGAAAACAAGACACTATTAATATTTCTAACCTATATTCAGGTTATAATGATTTCACCCATAAGTGGGTGGGTCTATCGACTTAAATAAAAATCCAAGGGATTTAAATTATGAGTGATGAACTAAACATACCAATATTAACCGTATTGCGGACAAAAACTGCACTTAAGGTTATTATTAATGACATAGGAAAGGAAGGAACACAAGGTGTCTTCCTATGGGGTCCACCTGGGATCGGAAAGAGTGATTTGGTAAAACAAATCGCAGACGAAACAGGGAGCGACTTCAGAGATGTCCGTCTTGGACAATTAGATCCAGTCGATCTGCGAGGGTTGCCTGTATTTGATCACGAGAACAAAAGATCTGAATGGTATCCTCCATCATTTCTACCGGATACAAATACTAAAGAAAAAGGAATTCTATTCCTTGACGAAATCAACACAGCTGCCCCTGCAGTACAGGCCGCAGCATATCAACTGATTTTAGATCGAAAAGTTGGTGATTATACCATGCCAGAAAACTGGATAATAATTGCAGCTGGAAATAGAAGATCCGATCAGGCAATAGCCTACAAATTACCAAGCCCATTGGCAAACCGATTTACCCATATTGAGGTTACACATAACCCTGATGAGTGGCGATCATGGGCCTACGCACACAATGTAGATCCATTTATTATTGGTTTTATTCAATTTCAGCCAGATGCATTATTTCGCTTCAGTGGAGCGACATCTGAAACCGCATTCCCAACACCAAGATCATGGGCCTTTTCCTCAAACCTACAAGGGTTAAGAGATGAAGATTTGGAACTATACAATTCTCTCTTGGGGGGAACAGTTGGAAAGGCCGCTGCACAACAATTTATTGCATATCTGACATACAGAGATACAATTCCTAGCCCGGTAGATATTCTCGAAGGCAAGGAATATATTCCACCAGAAACACCAGACGCAATGTATGTTCTGATGGCGGCTCTGATGGCCGAGTTAATGCGCTCAACAAAAGCAAAATTTAACGATGCCACAACAAATTTCATGAAATATGTATCTTCATATGAAAATACACCAAATGCGGACCATGGAATTGTTTTGATCAAAGAATTGATCAGAGCGTCTGGTGCTAAGAAACTTCCTGCTAAATCATCAACAAGTCCTACCAAAGGGCGATTGAAAGCAAAAACGGCAGGAAATTATATTAGTCTTGTTGTCCAGAACGATGAATACAGAAAATGGCAAAAAAGAAACGGCAAATCTATGAAATGATTTGTTAGGTAATATTTCCATGAAACAGAAAATGATCATGATGGTGGGATACCCGGGATCGGGTAAATCAACATATGCTAGGACATTAGTCCGACACGGTTATAGAATAATAAATCAAGATGCAGAAGGCGGAGCCGGCTCTCTGAACAGAGAAAAATGTGAAGCCCTCATGGAGCACTATTTAATGTCTGGACAGAATGTTGTGATTGATCGATGCAATATAAACAAGAAACAACGTTCCACTTTTATAATCCTTGCTCGAAACATTAATCCGGAACTAATCATTGAATGTATTGTGATGATTACTGATCCTAAAAAATGTGCAAGTCGTATACACACGAGAGCAAATCATAAAACGCTCACAAACAAGAACCCAACCAAAATCATAAAGGCAATCGGTCTCTTCCACAAGACACGCCAATTCCCACATGAGAGAGAAGGGGTCGACAAAATCACTCGCATATATGCAAAATAATTCGAGGCAAAACAATGAACTGCCCACACTGTAAAGGAGACAATCCAAAAAAAATTAAAACAAAAAGCTACGGGAAATCCCTGTGGTGTAAAGAAGGCTGTGGAATTGTATGGCCTGAAAATGGTGATCTCAAGGTGTCAACAAAATGTCTTGATAAACATAAAACCCCTGAGATGTGTGAAGTCGTCACTCTTGATGGGATACAAGTCAACCATTGTTGCGTCTGTGGGATTATATTCTCCCCAGATGAAGAATACAACATCTACAAAAAAATTGAAGAGGAAACTGAAGCCTGCGATCACCTTCACGGGCACTTAGATGGGACTCGAATACAAACGATTACAGAAGGATTAAGAATCGATTCTATGGTAGATGTAGTTACATTGGATGCGATATTTACACTTGACAAGGTGCGATACCCTGTTAAAATATTGGCAAGACTGAAACAACACGGTGCATTTCCAAAAGACTTGAGAGAGAAAATCGAGGCCGAAATCAGTGAAAAAATGGGCGCCGAAGGCAAAATCTTTGGCGGAGCATTTGAAATTGATGCACTTGCAATACTCAACAGTACAATTGTTGAAGATGATGACGGCAATCCACATCCAATTATGCAGCAGCTGACCGAGATCGTCCGAAGCGACAATAACACAGAGCAACTGAAAAACTATCTCGAAGCAATATTAGATGCCCAAGAGGGCGTAAGCGATAACTCCGATTTTGTTTAATATTTCTAGGTGTAAAATGAACGAAAAAGAAATTTACGCACCGGCAAAGGAGAGAAACAATAGTATTTGGACCTCTACCCAATTGGCTAGAACCGAATACTTTGGACTCGTGGTATGGGGAGCTGACGGCAGCCACTTCAGCGTGGTATACGACAGCCATTTAAAAAAACAGATTAGAAAGAACATGGTAAATCCACCATATTTGCTCTCTGTTGCATTATCTGCATCAAAGAACAGATCAATGAGGATTTTACAAAAACATAGTCTCTTCGAACTGAATGACACACAACCAGACGACATTCTCTACAGATTTGCCTTCATATACGACCTTCTTCAACAACGGCTTGAAGATGACGATCGGGATGCACAAAACCTGCTGGCTACATTTAGTCCATCATGTTTTGGACTCGAAGCACTTTATGTGCCTGAAATAAATATTCAGGCAGGAAAAGATGCAATTAACGCAATGGATTCAATTCCTGATCTATTGAGCTTTCTGTTCTGGATCGGTGAGAGGATTCCTTTACTTGTATTAATAGACGAAATCTCTTCAAAAGAAGTAGTTCCCCGCGAGGGAGCTGGTTCAATTGTTGACGATCTCCAGAAACAGTCAATCATCATGTTACGTGAAAAATGTAAGGGAGTGGTATATCCAAGATTCTATGCAAATACGAATTCTAGGGTAGAAGTTCCAGTACTGATCCAAGAACCAAATAGTAAATCCAAAGACCCTGTAGTAAAATACTATGCCAAGGAAATAAAAGGAAATCGTTTGGAAATACTCCGATCAAAAGGATTTCAGACACAATTCGACGCTTTGGAAGCCATCGATGACGCTCACAAATACAGTGCCACCTCAAATGTAATTATATTTGCGGAAGACAAAGAACAGATCGACGCTGACATTATGAAGAACTCATATTCAGTTGAGATCAACCTGCCCAATGCAGACATCAGAAGAGCATTGATCACTAAACTATTCAGTGATTTTAATGCAGATCTAAAGAAAGGTAAAGGAGTAGTTACAGTAATAAAAGTTCGCTACGGAAATCGGGAAGTCCCCGGTAAAGAGGCAGAACTGGAATTTCTTGTTGCACCACTTGCAGGTACCAACTCAAGAGAAATCAATGAGATTCTCGGTTCAAAAATGAATGCAGGGCAGGCATACGCTATAGTGGACAAATCGCCCACAGGCTATGTATATCTTGATGACGTTTCTGAATTTAGAAAGAAAATAATCAACGCAAGTCCCGCATTGGAATTAGTTGAACCTGATCATACATTTGATGACATACAGGGATTAACAGAAGCCAAGGAATATCTTAATAAAATAATCACCGTGGTTGAGACCCCTTATCTACATCCAACACTTCCAGGTGGATTCCTATTTAGTGGGCCGCCCGGAACTGGTAAAACTTATACTGCAGAGGCACTGATGAAAGAATTATCCAAGAAAGGATTCACAGGAGTTTATCTCCATATTGACAAATTATTGGGTAGTTATGTCGGCCAAACAGAGATGCAAACCAGACAGACCATTGATACACTGCGTGCATTATACAAGGCAGTTGTATGGATTGATGAATTGGACAGAAAATCTATGAGTACCGAAACAAAAGGTCCAAGTGGCGATTCTGGAACAACAAATCGAATGCAAACTCGTTTGATGGAATTTTTTGGAGATGGGGCAAACAAAGGAAAAATCATTCTTTGTGCAGCAACCAACTTCCCAGCAAACATTGACACTGCATTGTTTGATAGGTTTCCGGATCGGATACCATTCTTACCTCCTGATGAACAGGGTAGAGCAGATCAATTCAAACTCAAATTACAGAAGATGAATTCTGATATGGGGGATAGAGTTACCTTTATCCCTGATTTGGATACAATTGCATTATGGGCTGCCAAAAATGCACCTGATGTGGCTGGACGCCCATTAGAAAACATTGCTAGTAGTATTCTTCGTGAAGCTGCTGTTAAAAGCAAAGATGGTAAAATCAAAGTTGATAAAATGCTAGTATCATCGATTATAAATGATACAAACGTAGTGATGGGTGATAAAGCAGATGAAATGATTGAACAAGCAATCAAATTTGTAAACCCTAAATCAGCATTGGATAAAACATTTATGAAACGGTGGAAAAAATCAAAAGCGCAGACCAAGAAACCTGCTAAACCGCCAACGAAAACATCATCTAAACCCGATGATGATATGTTATAATGTCCAGACATAATATTTCATGAATCTAAATTATTGGTTAGGAAAAACATATGACAAGACTTGATAAAATAAGAGAAAAACTCAACACAATAGAAAAAATAGAAAAAGAATTGTTACCGATATCAAAAACAGAATTCAAAAATAATATGAAAGAAATTAATAATATGATAGATGAATTAGAAAAGATGTATGATATCCATTAAAACTCGGATTACGCTATAATGTCCAGACATAATATTTCTATGACTCACATCATTGACATCGATTTACAGATGCATTGGAAAGAGGAATTGTTTGATAACTACAAACCGAAAACCAAAAGGGAACTAATATTGGTTGTTTTGCAACTCACTTACCCTCTTAGGTGGTATTCTCACATTGATGATAATTATGTGATAATCTCATTACATTCAGATGGGACTGAAATTGAATTGGGATTGTTTAATTGGAGCGATTTTATCAATGAATAAATCCCGCGGGCAACCAAACTGTAATATTTCTATGGATAAAGACATACCTATTCCTACAAAATCCGAAGACATGTCTATACGGGAAGAAATTGTAATTAGATTACAACTAAAGTATACACAGAGTACGAGTAAGAAAAAAGATCACTTATTGATGCAATTACAATCGGCGATCAATGGGGTTCTTGTAGAAGACTTGTACAAAATTGTCGAAACTTGGCAAATAGACTAATATTTCATGACTAAAATACAATTTTTAGTAAAGAAAATGATTGTAGACAAAAATAAAAAGCTTTAATATTTCTAATGCCATTTTACGACATTTTGATGTTCGGATACCAACCTAAAACTGAGGATGGAATTCGTGACGTATATAAAAAAATAACAGAATCAGAGTTCCGTCATTTTCCTAAAGAATTTGACGATTTAACTGGACGGGAACTAGAGGATAGATTCTTGCTGAGACTATCAAATAAATTGAATTTTCGGCTACAAGAAACACAAATTGAGGTGTTGGTTGAAATTTCAGGTATGGACTCTAATACCGTGAGACAACTAATCTATAATGACAAAACTAACAAGCCCGGAAGGTGCATTGCGCCATCTGCAATATATTTTGAATGTCATCCTGAAGTGGGATTTGAATACCCCGAAGACTTAATCATCGGAGTACCATTCACCTCCAGATATGTTCCTACACTAATAGATTGGCAAGAAGAACATGGTGGCGTTCACCTGTTTGAGATCAACACTGAATGGTTGCAAATTGCTATCGATAAATTTGAGAAAAATTTACCTGATGCAAAACTATTCATGGTAACTACTTTTGCATAACAATATTTCTATGCCTAAACTCATACAAAATATACAAACTTATAAATGTGAAAAATGCAACGAAACAGGCACACATGATGAAATAACTAAACACGAAGAAGATATCTGTTTTTCAGAAATCCTCACATGTGATTATAATCTCAAATACAATGTTAAAAATTTCATTAATCAATATAAGATGTATGTCCATACTCATGAAGACTTCAGAAAAATCCAAGCATGCAACTCCGCATTTCAGAGAAAGAAAGACAATTTGAAAGCTTTCGAAGGATTATTAAAATGTGCTAAAGGTCACAAAATCATATTATTCAGTGGAGACACCACAGAATATGATTATTTTTATGGGGACATTAAATTTACTTGTAGTGGTGGATGTGAAGATATTCGGATAGACCTGGAAGCCCTCCACATTGAAACTGACTATCACAATGCATTTCATATGCTGAGGTATGATCTTACGGGGTCGATCGACGCTCATTTTTATAAAAAAGAAAGAAAATAATATTTCGATGGATCAATTACATCCTGTAACTGAAATAAATCTAATAAATGAAGACATAATTAAACCAAGATATCACATCGGAACAAGTTTAATCTGCCCAGTTGTAAAAAGTATTCATAAAAAAGATCGCAAGTATTCTCGTGCTGCTACGGTGGGATTGACAAACATCCCTATTAGGGCGTTTTTATTGAATAAAATAAAAGAAGAAAGAATAGGGTCTGAATGTGATTGTCTTGAATTGATAAAATCATTTTTATCGACATAATATTTCGATGGATGAAAAAGTTCCTCTTCCTACAAAAGTTGAAGACATGCCTGTAGTGGACAAACTGATAATATCTTTGAGTTTAAAATATACACAGGCAACACAGTCTGAAAAAGAGAGGCTTCAGAAAGCACTCACAGTTGCTATCAATAAAGTTCTCGAACAGGATTTGTACAAAATTGTCGAAACTTGGCAAATAGACTAATATTTCTATGGATCAAACAGAATTTGAATACTGGACTGATCAAAAAAACCGAACCTCGAATGCTGTGAGTGATAAGAAAACAAAGAATTTTCACAGACTCAAGGTAGAATACAAAAATAAATCAAACGGCTCTCTATATATTCCCAATGAATTGGCAAACAAACTCAAATCAGGGGAAATAGACGAATTGGAATTTATTATAGTGATAAACAAAAAATCATTTGAATGAATTCAATAATATTTCATGGATTGTATAAATTGATCATGAGTATAGAAAGCGTGGTAATTTTTATTGTTGGATTAATTCTTTTAACAATATTAATTATATTTGGTATATTCTCTTTATGGGAACACTATGCTGAAGGATTGCCCTGGGGATGTGCTTTTAGAGGTCACAGACCAATTGACGAAGAAGGTAATCGTTTAGGAGATCCCAAAGGACTATTAGAAAGTCTTGGCGCAGTATTTTATAGCGAGGTTAAATGTAAAAGATGTAAAAATAAACTTTATTGGATAAATAGTTATAAAATATGGACACATAAGATATAGATGGCCAAAGACTAATATTTCTATGAATAAAATTAAAATTACAGAAAATCAACGTATCGTAATCTATTTTATAATTGTATTGATACTATGGGCAATACTGTCAAAAATATTAATATTCGGCATTCTTGATGCACCTACAACAATTGTATTTGGTGAGGGACACGATCTCTTGGCATGGTTGGTGTTTATCAGCATCTCTCTTATGTATGGAGTAACTCTAACATTTTCCATTATTATATTCTTCATAAGTAGATTTATATTTATACGAATCAAAAACAAATGGAGCAAAAGGGCTCTATAATATTTCATGGACTGTATAAATTGTGAAAAACCACGGTCTGAACATGCAGATAGTGCATATGGACAAAACCATCGATGTAAAATTGAAGGTGCAAAAATCTACTTTAATGATTCACATTGGAGTGGTAAAACAATGGTTCAAATAGCACTCGAAGCCAATCTAAAACCCTGCAAATGTAGTAAATACGAATGTTGGGATTGTGCACGCGAAAATAGATACAAATGCATTGATGAGGCTGGAAATGAATTCAACCAACACGCCTTAACTATTCTACAATTTGATAAATATAAGTGCACTAACTGTAAGAAAGTATTTATGTTGGCACCAATCAAATAATATTTCATGTCAGAAACTAAGGGCAAAATAATTGCATATCTTGACGTATTGGACAAATTGGGGGCAACTATTGAACTTCCCGAAAGAGAGGAATTAGAAGAACCATTCGCGGAGTCGTTCGCACAGTTGGAAATATCAACACTGCTGCGAGACAGCATCTATCGCATACTTGACAAACTAGAAGAAACTCGAAACCTAGTTGCTGGACAAATCTCGGACCTCGCTCAACTCGCTAAAGAAACAAAATAAATATTTCATGTCAAAAACTAAAATATTAATCCTAGTGAGTTTGATTGTACTAATGTTAATCGGATTAATAATGGCACTATTTTACGATCCACTGTTTGGTCTTGGGTTAATGTTTGTAAGTGCATTATTGATTGAGCATTTGGAAGAAAAAGATCCAATATTAAAACTCTGGAAAATACCATGTCCAAGATGCACGTTTTATTCATTAGCATTGATTCAACCCGATAAAAAACAATCAACTTGTGATTGTGGTTGTTCTGATTTATCAGAATATAACGTTCAATGCCAGGCGTGCCACCATTACCTTTGGGATGATAATACACAAAAAGTAATTGATTTTACTTTGAAATCTATGATTTTAAAGGGCTGAATAATTCGAATTTAAGCCACAACAAAATAAATATTTCATGTTTGAACTAACATTCGAAAACGTAATGTATACATTAATTATGGGGTATTTATTTATGGATTCATCAGAATCTATGCATTATTGTTATTCGGCATTGGAGGCATAAAACCAAACTATGAGTGAAGACAGATATGTCCCCGATCCAACCATATGTCAAGAGAATTTAGATGTTTTCTTGAAAGAGTTGGGCGGCGGAACTACTTTTTTGGACTACTATCGGGAGAATTGGGATACTTGGCCTGCCGATATAATGGCAATTTTGGCTAGTATCGCATTCGAACGCGAAGAGGAAGGAAGCACACCAAAAAATCTAACATATTTATTAAATGATGGAATTCCTGCCTTGATAGATTATTGTGGAATAGATTCCCTTGATACACTGAAAAAACACAGTGATATGTATCCGCTTGATACAATAATGTCTGGATATATTGGGTCTGTATAATATTTCATGGACGATCAGTTTCAGAACCAAATAAAAGAAATGATTAAAAATACTCGTAAAAGAGCAGAAACAAGAGGAAAGTCAGTTCAAGAATTTGTAAGAAGAGATTAAAAATGATTGAAGAAAACAATCCTAAGCTGAACTATACAAGGTAACGAAAAATGAGTAAAACTAAAAAAGTCGAATTAACACATAGAGAAATGGAATATCTTGAAGACGCAGTAATCTTCTTTTTGCAATCAAAAGAGAATCATCTATCGATCCATGCAAAAGAAGATTTTCATGCAATTACTAACAAATTTTATTTAGCTCGTAGAAGGGTAGAATAATACGGATGAATATAATACCTTTATCGAATACTGGCTGAAATAATATTTCAATGAAACTGGTATTAATAACAGAATCATACGAAGAAAAACAATGGATGATGGGTCGAGTGGGAGAGCTGGTCCCCAACGATGGCGAAGGTCTCATGGGTATATCACCTAAAATCCGAGTCCCTGATGGGGATGGCAAAGATCATTTCATATATGGATACGAAAGCTGGTGGAGTGGCCTACCCGATATCCCTGACATCCCTGATGATATCCAACCGGGCGACTCAATTCCTGCATACGTATTTAAGGAACTGTATCGATCAACACAGCAAACAAAAGCCCTCATGGATGAAATAGCAATTGAGGGTGGGCACCTATCTGCAGCCGACGCTCTAAAAGAAATTGGAGAAAGATTGCTGTGGACTGAAAGAATAGCCGACACAGTCCGAATTTTTTTCAGTAATATGTTGGACAAAATTACTCCTTCTAAGGAAAAACTCGATAAGCTTTCTCCAGAGGAAAAACAAAAGGAAATGCTTATTGCAGAAAATAAGATGAAAGAAGCCCTTGAACCTCACAAGGAATACATCAAGGAAGTAATGGCAATCCAAGAACAAGAACAAGTTGCAACAGAAGATGATTATAATCGAGTAAAAGAAATACTCGACAATATTGTTTTTGATTAGCCGAAATAATATTTCTATGGAAGATAAGCGCACTTGGGGCGAACTTAAAAAATTCTATGATAAAAATGTTAGATCGAAACTCATTGGTGTGGAAGACAACCAAATTCGATTTGTTGTAAAATGTCTTGAAAATGATTACGATGTCATCGACGAGAAAACTGAAAGATTTGACACACTAACTGGGGCATTGTTATTTTCTGATAGAGAACTCAAACGGAAAAAATGGGATTTTTTATCTATAGCTCTAGAGCGAATTATAGATGGTTGGGTGTGCAAAAAACACATGACAACCGACGTAACAATAATAATCATATAATATTTCATGGGCGAATACTATAAATTTGTCAATCTACAAAAAAGAGAATTCATAGATCCGGGACAGATTGGGTTCACCGATCCAGTTACTTCCGGTGGTCATAACATAAAAGAATCATCATTTAAATCGAATGTATTAGCTTCTTTTTGTATGTATCTATTATTATACGGTGGAAATAATTATGATTGGGTTTACAGAGATAAAGAAGGAAACGATTTAGACAAACCCTATCGTAAGAAAGGCACTAAACCATATAGGGGTAGATGGGCCGGTGATCCGGTAATGTATCTTGGAGATTCATTAGATGCCAAAGATAGCATTAGATATTTTCAACAATTTAATCTAAAACCCGGCGAATACGTATATGGGTTGTCAGATCACGTTGGAAAGAATTTTACTGATATAACTCGACTTGCACTCGCTGAATTTCTAGAATATTCTGGAATGGATGAAAAATACTTTCATCAAAAAGACAATGACGGGTTTACATGGGATGATACCCACGATGTTGTTTATGAGCCACCAAATTTATTTGGTCCTTCAACCATGCACTTCATGGGATGTGAAACCTTAACCAATATATTTGGCGAGAAAGATCCACCTGGAACTATTTTCGTTACAGAGGAAATGTTGCTCACTGAGGACATTCCAAAATACTTTGGTAATGAATCGGGTGAGTTCAATCAATGTGGAGAATGTTTTATCCCCTTCAGAATCAAAATGCTACGCAAAAATGTCGCAGATAGAGGTTCAAAAGTAAAGGACTTTGTGAACACCCGACTTAACATAATTGAAAGGGGTCTCACAAACAAAAATTATGCGATATTGCTTCGCGATCTGAATGTGCAGGCCGAACTCAGTGCGCTTGATGTTGGTCTTGATTTTTCAGAAAATATGGAGAATGAAGAAGACGAATACCAAGACTTTCTTAATTACTGGCTAAAATAATATTTCATGTTTGAATTAACATTCGAAAACGTAATGTATACATTAATTATAGGGGTATTTATTTATGGATTCATCAGAATAATCTACGCATTATTATTATTCGGCAATGGAAGAATAAATAAAGTAGATGGGTTTAGCGAATGGACCGGGTACACTTGTAATTATTGTGGAAGGTTTATTGCAAAACCTTATAGAAAACTTCACAGATACAGTTGTAAAAGAAAGGAGAATTAAAAAAAATGAAAAAAATGAAAATAGAGATTAATATGGATGAAGGAGATCTATCCCTTGCAAAAGAAATGATTGAAACATTGATGGGTGAAGATCAAGAAGAAGATAGAATATTACAAAATTTATTGGATCAATTAGTTTTTATGAAATGTCCACATTGTAAAATAGAATTAGATGTAAAGCAGATTAGGGATGACTTGAATGAATTAACATTAGATCAGCTGCCTACTGACTTTACAATAAATTGTCTTAACAATCATTTTCTTACAGCACATGTTCTTGATATAAAATTTGTAATATTTAAATATCGGGGAGATGTCCTGGCGATCAAGGAAGACGGGACTTTAGAAGAGGACTGATGTGGGGTTACTATTTCAAGGTTAATATATGAATAAACTATTACAAAACATTATTCTGATAATATTGCTCACATATTCTGGCAACGTCTTATTCAACATTTATGAATATGAGCCAGTGATGCGTGATGAATACATTCACGAGGTGGATGACTCAACAATTGTATTGACTGAATTGACCAATTGTCAGAGATCATTGGGACTAATTCCACATAAAAACTCTTTGAGTTATAATGATACACATATTGGTCATCTATATACTGTTGATGTAAGTATTGAGTCAGATTGTTGGTATGTATTAACACCTGAAGAGGTAGCTGCAAGAGGTTATTCTTCTGGAAAATGGTATAATATTAACACAGTTCGATCAATTCCAATCTCTGAAGTATATTCTACAGAGGGGCAGAAAGGAACCGTGACATATGCTAACTGGGGCTATTTTACAGATATCCCTGAAAATGCATCAGATGAGGAAATAGTTAATATTCTAATTGATTATTCTATTAATATCTGGTTTACTAGCGAGACAAAAGAAATTGTTGATGATTATCGGAATGGTCTGCAACGCACAGCATGGTGGGTTAGAATGGTGCTATATAGTATCATTGTTTTGCTAGCAACCCTACACTTGCTTATCAACATTCGTTACAGTACATACGACTAAATATTTCGAGGTTAATATGGATTTAACAAATATAACTGCATATAAAAAATTAGGAGAATTTGTGCCGCAGTTTCTACACAAAGATCCGGAATTAGCAGAATATATGCGTCAGCTAAGAAATTCACTTATGAATTATTCAGATGATAAATTGTTTAATAACATTCCACTTCCGAGTAAATTCTCAATGAGACAATCATGGGATGCAGCATGGGGTATCTTCTTACTGGTTATGAATGAGGTAATGGAAACAAAAATGAATAAAGCACACCTCTTATCTGCATTTAAGAAAATGGAACTTCTGACAGATGCATATAACGAGGACACAAAGGATAGTGATGACCCTTCAGATGAAATGGTGAAAATCTTGGCATCTCGATACAAAGAACTTTTCTAATATTTCTTGTCCATAAGGACAGGTGAATTATTATTCCTTGTGACGGAATCACCACAATGATCACAGAAGTTGGGATATTGGAATATATTCCTGAATATGTGAATCTGAGTGACAAAGAAAAACAAAAACTGATTGCGAAGATTAATGACATGCTCAAACAGAGAGGACTCACTGCTGAAGACATTGATGTGTTATTTAGTGATGAAACTTCATTTGTTTTCAGAGTACGTTATAAAAACGGAGCAATTACAGTGAGAATCTCAAAAGATCGAGTTATATTTGATTCATCGGCATTTACGATGAGTCAGACTGAACTTGACAAAGTTAAGGAAGAGATTCAGGAAGCCTTGATTAAAGCAGGCACAGATATTAAATTACCGCAGACAGTTGCAATTGCACGATTGAAACAAGCAGGTTTCAGAACGACAAAAACAAGACGGCATCACGGTAAACAATCTGTACGAATGAGAGTACCGGACAAATACAAAAAGTTGGTAATGAAGAAAAAGTTGGACCAACAGAGGTTAAAATCATAATGGATATTGACGTCGAATATAACGACAGAACTGGAGAGTTAGAATTCAGAGTTGTCGGGGAAGGTACTGAAAAGGAAGCACGTGTGCTTTCAGAAAATCTCAAAGCAATACTTGGGGACATGCTTCCGACATCGGTGAAAATCGAGAAGATGGATGAAAAGCATCGTCATGCGAGAACCAAGAAACAAAAACTCACTCGCAAACAGAGACATTAAATGTCTGGACAATATTTCTATGACAACAATACAAGGTAAACAATTACAGATTAAATTGGAAGCAATTGATGGCAAACTCATAGGTGAATTACAAATCAATGAGGGACCAATTCCTGTAAAAAATGGTCCTATTGCCGACAAAATATTCCTTCGTGAATATAACAACGGGGATAAATACATTCTTTCATTGAAAATAGAATGGAATGATGGCGTTATTTATGAATCGATATACGATGAAGGAGTAGGTGAAGGAGCTGTAACTCTTGAAGATGTTAGAACAATGATTCTCACGTCATATGGGAGTACAGCAAAACAAATCAACAAGAATACAATCCGTCTGGTAACCCCGCCGAGTTTAGAAGAGATAGTAGATGATTGCTATCTGTTCAGAAAAATGGGCTTTTAATATTTCATGTTAAATAAACGAAGTTTCGAAATTTTTATCAGATCAATTATTCCTGTCTTTGTTGGAATAATTTTGATAATTATATTTGGGATTCTGCTTATACCAAGGGCCTTGAAGGTCGTATATAGCCTATTATATGAGGATTTTTATGCACCTAATAAGGCAAAAACCTGTAAAAATAACCGATATCCACACGTGTTATCCCCAGATTTGACCGGCGTGGAGATATGTAAGTATTGCGGGTTAATCGTGCCGCCTCATATGACTAATGAAACACGAAAACAAAAAAACATCCCTCTAAAGGCATGATTTTTTAATATTTCATGGCAAAACATCATTGTTCAAGTGATTGTGTCAGACATTATCCAGACAACGTCATGGATCGACAAACTATCTATCAATATCTTGTCGAAAACTTAGATGAGGAAACTATAATGGAAGAAGGAGTGGAACAGCTCACGAATTATTACATGACTCATCCTAGTATATTTGAACAAGACAAAATCTCTTTTGGAGTAAAGCCCCTTATACCTGATCTTTCAAAAGAGGATATAGAACAATTAGTAAATAAACTAATTGATGAGAAAGTCATGGACGCCAGCCGTTTTGGGTTGGCAATCGATACTACTACTGATTTTCTAAGAACTAGAATAGAATAACTATTTCATATGCCTATACTATTAGGAATTATAGTAATCATGCTGGGGGGCTATCTGACTATCAATTCAGTTCCGAAGTTTTTTGGTTCTAATGAATATAAATTTTTGAAGAAAAATAAAAAATATAAATTATATTGGATATTATTACTTTTCTTCTTAAACTTAATTTCGTATTATTATTATCAGAACGCATCACAAAAACCCTATGTTCTAATTACTATTCTCTCTCTTATCATATCATATTATGCAATATGGGCGGTGTTATGGATGACATATCACCAAACCATACAATCAGAATAATTTTAATATTTCATGATTCTTATAAATAAGAGAGGTACAGGAATTTTCATTCGTTCTTCCAGTTATAATTATCGGATTTATTCTCGTAATTATTTATGGATTCAGTCAGATACCACGTGCTTTGAAAACATCTTATAGAAAATTCTACAAGGTATTCTATGAACCTCAAAGATGGGACTCTTGTAAGAGATATCCGCATGTTTGGGGAGAATGTCGATCCGAAATCAACCCCGATCATATATGGGGTGCATTACAATGCTGTGTATATTGTGGGGCAACGCTCCCCAAAGATGCTGCTAATATGACGGAAAAACAAAAAGAACTTGGTATACAATATTAACTAATATTTCATGTCAGAATCAAAACCAAAGCCCCAATATCGCTGTGCAGCTTGCCACACTGTTTGGGAGATGATAGAAGTGACTGATCCAATTCCCGAAATTATATCATGTCAGAATTTTTGGTGTTATGGGCCAGCTAAACGAACCGATCTTTGGACGCACAGAACGCATAAAAAACAACCAGTCGGCAGATTAATGTGGATACTTATCTTCTTGACTATTTGTTTTACAATATATAATATTTCATGATTCCTACAATAAACGTAAAAGAAAAACTGGAATTATATAAAAATCACCGAATAAAAAAATTAGGTGATTCTCATTGGTTTTTTGCCGAACCGGGCACGCTTACTTACTCGACCACTGTATTATTATCTAGGAGTAGAATAATAATTTATGGAGATCTTGGCGATCACATACTCGCAGTATGGACCAACAATGGCCCTCAATTATTATCATGGCTTAGAGGTGTGACAAAACGCGATGATGCAACAATATCTGTCCACGACATAAATTATTTCTGTGGTAAATACAGAACAATGGAAAAAGAATTCAATGGTGATTTAACCAAGGAAAACATTATGGATCAGGTAAAATTAAAAATATTTGAACCAGTGCTAGATCTTGGATATACCGATGAAGACATAAATTTATCTCGAGGGGAGTTCGAAAAACTAAATCCGGATTTAGAGGAATACGAAGAATGCCATGGCCGATGGACTTCGCTTCTCAATGATGGTTTTTTTGATAAATATGAATACGAATTGGGTAGTTGGCAATACATAGAATTTGCAATACCAAAAGACCTCGAAGATGAATATGATATCTCAATATCATTAGATTATGAGTCAATCGTATCAATATATCCTTATCAAGCACTACACCATTGGGCGATGCTCAAAAAATTAGTGGAACAAATCGATAAAGAAGATAATAGATTAGTTAATCGCATAAGGCGAAAATTAAGACTATATTAATATTTCATGGGTGGCACAGTCGCCGTCACTATCATAAAAGATGGTGAATATATACAAATGAGTAGATGGACCAATTCAATGCAATGGTACATCCATCACCCCGAATTTCTAAACGGGGGTAAACAATTTGAAACCTACATGAATGACTGGAAAAAATTACAGGACGAAGATCATTATTACGCCGCTTGGAAACTAATGGCTCCTATCGAATATGGGATTACCATAATTGATTTCGATCGTAAAGAAATTCACTCCAGACAGGATTATGCTCTTATTGGTAAAAAGCTGATAAACATGAATGGATACAAAGCATCATGGGAGAAAGATAGAGTCAAAGTAGAATATATCCCCAAGAAACCAACTTCGGGATTTTCTATGACATTTATGCCAAGCTCAGATGATGCTGAAATATTCCAAGCTATGTGGGATGCAGACGAAGTTCAGGAAGTCCATGAATGGAGAAATGATTGCACAGACATTCTGCATATGGATGATTATGATAATTATCCTGCATTCAAGAAGGATGCGATCTTCAGATCTATAAATGAATTTGGAGGTTCCTTTATCTTCATTCCAAAAATGCGAGGTTTCAACGTGTTCAATTACGAACACTCAGAACTTCCAGAATTGTTTAAATTGGTGAAGAAAATATATTTTCTAACACCACAGGAAAAACGAGAATGGAAGGATTATATCAAAAGATATGATTATTAATATTTCATGGCCATTGAGTCTATTTACCGATTAAAATTTGAAATATCGAATGAATATTATTCATCGCGACTAAGAGCAATCAATAGATTGACCAAATTAGGATATATAATGAAAGAACAAATTACTGATTTTGTGTCAGACTGGAAACATACCGAAAATAATAGTGAAATCTGCACTCTTTCAAGAGAGGTATTGAATCCTAAATACAAATAATATTTCGCTATGAAAAAATCATTCAAAGCAACTATTGAAACCGAAGAATTTGGACGAGATTTTGAAGATGATGAACTAGCGGCTTTCATTGTAGATAGATTGAGCTTTTTTTGGAAAACCCATAAAGTAGAAAAAATAAATCCTTTCATAGATCCTTACATAATAGATCCTGATGATTGGATGACAATCGATACACTACTACACAAACAAAATCTAGAGAATCTACAAGAACTTCTCTCAGATGCAGAAATCGAATCTTTGGAGCGCATAAGAACCAACCTAAAAAACCATCTCAAAATTAAAACTGGCGAGATGATTCAACAAAGCCCAATGACTAATAAAAAATACAAAGTTACTATATGGCAAGATTTGGGCAATGATCTTTTTGTTTCAATAAGGAAACAAGAAATAAAATAATATTTCATGCATGGCTATTTCAAAAATAGACACGGTATATTTAATTTTAAAAAATAATCCTAATAAGTGTTTCTCAGTTAATTCTTTGGTTGAGATAACCAATATTAAATATAATACAATAAAACAAGATATAAGAATCCTTTTGAGCGAAGGTATCGTTAAAAGAATAACAAGAAAAATTAAAACTGTAGGAAAACCACCTTATCTTTATTTTTATAACGATATAAAAAAAACAATAATATTAAATATTTCATGTCTGAAGAAGAAATTCACGAATATATCGTGGAAAATATTGACATCGAGGGAATAAACGAAGATGCAGTTTCTGCATTGAAAGAATATTACCTTAAGAATCTGGGCGCATTCAAGGCAGATAAAGCCCTATATAACTTGGCCATCATAGAGGTTGAAGTAAAACCAAGTGTTGGGTAAATATTTCATGTCCGAAGAAATAGAATATAAGGCAAAAATAACCGAATAGAATTAACGACAAAAGGCAGAAGAATAGAATCTGAGTGACATAAATATTTCTATGAAAATAACACTGACCGAAAATGAGATGAAAGATCTCACTACCACCGGGCGCCTCCTTAAAATGTTACGTCTCAGATTTCCTGATGCGGAATTTAAGATTGAAGGGGAACACATGGATAAATCTACTATTGAATTAATTCAAAAGAAAAGTAGGGTTCTAACAAAAGCATTGCACTTAGAGGAAACAAACCCTGAAATTGCGGCAATCGAATTTCTTAAATCCGCAACACTGGAATACGAAATCTTTCAAAAGATCGGAGATTTTACTAATTTAGAAAGTGCATTTTGGAGTATGCTAAAAATAGTCCAGTTGGAAACGAAATTAGATGTATCTGAACTAATGAAAGTTCAATAAAGCGGACAACTTCAACGGTTTTGGCATTTTTGTTCAATCTTATAAAACGATTAAAACGCGTTTTCAATGTCTTGATGCCATTCAGACCCGTAATTATGTCCGTCAAATGTTTGGATAAACCGCATAGTTGATACGCAATATTTATATCCGGACAGAAAAAATATTTCTTGCCACAAGGTGACCTTATGTCTAAGAAAAAAATAAGTGGTAGTGACTCCCTATTTATTGTAGACGCAATAGCAAGTGGAAATTCACTACTTAGAATTGAGGAACGAACTAAGAAGTTACGCATAAAACTAAAATATGGGCGAGAACTTCCATCACTAACTGAGGAAATGGCAGATGATGTTGAATCTGAGGGAATTGTAATTGGCAAACAATTCTATAATAAATTCAGATCCAAAATCTTCACTATGAGGGATCATCTGGCCAATCATAGCCTTGGTTTTGTTTCCCGCAAGGGAGATGGCGCATGGAAACTATACGCAGACTTAGTTGAACTTGAGGGGTATATTCTTACCCCGGCATCATTGGAAATCTTTCTCCAACATTTTAAGGAGAAGAAAGCTGAATATGATGCAGAATTAGAGAAATTCATTGATGCATATCCAAATATAGTGGATGAAAAGACCACCGCCATTGCGGATTCATATATGAGGAACGTAATGGAAAATTGGATAAATTCAAAAATTCGTGGTGTAAAACGCTTTGTCACTGATAATGCGGAGGTCGCTGCGAATAAATCAATGGAATTTATTACAAGTTCTACAGTTGTTTTAACCAAACAATTTGAAATCGCAACCTATACCGAAGGGGATAGGACAACTTCTTACGAAATATACACTCTGTCAACAGAGGAATTAAGAGACGCTTTTGATAGGATCTCAGAAACCATAAAAGAGGATCTGATCGCCACTCTGCCTGATGTAGAAATGCTGAAAGGTGAGTATTCAGTTGAAGTAAAAGTCGGGGTTCTCCCCAACTTCAAACAACTCGGAGCCGAACTCGAAGCACGAAAAAAGGCAAGACCAACCGATCAAGAAATGAATCCTGCAAGCAAATCTGTACTTGATGCTCTTGGAAAAGATGCCCAACCAATGTTGGATGCATATTCCATGAAGAAACGAGCAATGGAACAGGTTAATGCAGAATTTACTGCTCTTTTCAAAGCTGAAATTGCTTTGAAGCTCAGTGATCTGGTCTCAGATCTAGAGAATGAAGATAAAAAGATTACAAAATCTGTCTTCAACGCACTACTGGGTAAGAAAACATCCAAGAAAACTAACAACAAAATTGGTTTATTGGATAAAATCGAATCATTGGAAATTCCAGGAGTCAGCAAGTCTATTGCAGGCTTAAAGACAAAATTAATCACAATGGAAAAATCATTTGCCGACAACAAAGAAGTCGATAAATCAATCCTTGCTGATCTGAAGAAATTAGCCGATGGTGTCGATCTTGTTGCAGAGCCAAACGCATCACCAGATAAAATCGATGATGTAGATTTGAATTCATTATTGCCACCACCTAAAGCTGATGATGATGATGATGATATGATCTAAATATTTCATGGGTTGCTACAGAATCAAACAGATTTGTAGTTATTCAATTGATACGGATGAATATTCACTCGATTATTAAAATCGATTAGAGGTGATAAAAAATACCGCTTGATGAAACAAAAATGAAAAAACTACTCGAACAGATTTACATTGAGGAACATGACCAAAAACGCCTCAAACTAGTAAGTGATTATATCAGCAACATATTTGATAACAAATCTACTGCAAAACAACCAGAATACATAGATGAGATCAAAACACTGCTGTTATATGACTCATATGCAGAGATCAGAAAATTATGTGTAGTCAGAATGTGTCCACACCCAAAACATGATCATAATCATATACGTCTTTTACACATGGCTATTATGGCTGATGCTAATTTTGCAGTAAGAAAATTAGCGATCGATCAGCTGGCCAAGGTGACAGAGATGGAAAACATTGCTTTTCTTACTGCACTAGTCGCTTATTCTGACGATGACGCACTGGCAAGATATGCCTTTGATGCATCTAAAGAAGTAGTAGATCCAAAGAATATCAATGCATTTGTCAATTCGATAATGAGTGAACTCACAGAAGAAAATTCTGAACGCAGACAATGGCTGTGGGATTTCGTAGGTGATAATTATTACAGAAACAAAAATAGACGTTGATTATCTAATGAATGAATATCCGAACTTATCACTCGATACAGTTGCAGATTTAATCGCACCAAACCCTCTCCGGAGGAAAGAAGCAGTTATTGCACTGGTCGAGGATACATTTGAATTATATGAACATATATTTGAGAATGATCCGGATGCAAGTGTTAGAATGGCAATATTGCACAAAATGAGGAACAAACACGAACAACAAGAATTTTTAGTGGAGGTAATACTCAGTGGAGTGGAGCATCTGGTAAAGAGGATTGCATGGGGCTGTTTGAATCCACATGGGCTGACAGTAATGCTAACTCAGGCACCAACACAAAATATGAAGGAATATGCCGCGGAATTATTAAACAAATTACGTGATAAACAAATAAAGGCAAAAGACCTTGATATAGATGAAAAAATACAATATCTTGTCGACGTAGTACAAGATGAAGACGAATCAGAAATGATATAATATTTCTAAGGTGACGATGTGACAGAATATCAAACTAATAACTTAGTTGAAAAATTCAAACTCGAACCTAATCTTACAAAACTATTTGTAGATTCGCACAATAAATTAGTTGAGGGATTCACTGGAATCGATATAGGCAACCAGAAAAAACGCCACACGGCAACGGTATCTCACTCACTAACAGAATTGAAAAATAATGACCTTTACGAACATATTATCCGTTCATGCCCAAGAAGCATTTCTGCAAGGACTGCCTTAAGATTACTTGATGAAGATCATAATGTTAAGGAGGAACTAAAACAGGAATTGCTACATGGAGATTATCATTATAGGGACACACTAGTACAACAAATTAACGACGAAACCGTGTTATCAGAATATATGCTAAATTATAATGGGGCAGTCGCTGGACCTGTCGTTGCATTACTAAAATTGTATGCGATGTCAAACTATTCAGACACTCCTCTGTTCAAGGCATATCTAATGTCTCCGACTACAGAAGTAAAAAATCTTGCTTTTGATTATATGTCGGAAGAAACTCGAATGAATTCATGCATGATTGCAATAGGAGAAAAAGCACTTGATGTGAAAACCATCAACGTAAACTTAACTCAGGAGAAAAAGGCATGGGCCTTCAATTATGTAGTTTCTAAAAAACGATCAACCAAACGAATGGTCAACAACGTTGCAAAACGTGAATGGAACGCATTGAGCTTCGAAGATAAAAGGAATTCCGAACTTAGTAGACGCGTTGGAGCCCACTTATTTTTAGAAGCAGTCCAAACCATAACTGATATTCCTCTGATTGAGGAAATATTCAAGATAGTCAGAGACAGGACTGTAATGAAACACATTCTTGCCAACGAATTACTTGATAATCAGGATTTGGTATTTGATGTGATGGGTCGCTTGAGTGACGACACACTGGTAAAAATGGCAACTGCCAAAATATCTGACATTAAAAAACTCAAGAAAGAATTGTTAAGGAGAACACGTAGTGTGGAAATAACAGACGCAATGATCGATCAACTCGGCCAACTCACAGACAAGGAACTGAAAAGATATGCATTGGCCCCCGCGATTCCTCCAGAATCAAGGGCGCATGTTGTCGGAAAAATCCCTGACACCAATATAAATCTACTAGAAGAACTTGCATTAAGAGGTGTTCGAGAAGTTTTTTCTGCTGCGGTAGAAAAAATAAATGACGAAAAAACCATTCTTAAATTAATAGGAATGAAACCAAAAAGCACAAAGAAATGGATGTCCTATCACATGTATCGTTTCTGTAAACAGATTCCAGATAATGTATTTACACTCGAGGAAATTAAAAAAGAGACCTGGATAACAGATTGTGATGAGACGGGGAATCGTGATAATTATATTGATCGATTAATTGACGATATGAATGCTCCTCTGAGTCTAGTGCGTATACTTGAAACTAATGTTGCAAATTCTTATTATATTCAACAAAGTATTAAAAAAATACTGACAAGACTAACAGAATTTGACACTCAATCAATAATACGTAGAATCAGAGATTTTGCCAGAACACAGGCATATAAGATCGATTACATCTGGAATGAACTAGGAAAGTTCTTCGAAGATGATCAGGACTTTATGCTTGAACGATTGGTGGATGCAACTGGCACTCAGAGTAACACTACTATTGAAGGCATTTCTAGCTGGTTGGATGACGAACATTCAGAAGAAGCAATGGTATTATTATTGGATAATAAATTTACTGCACAGAGCTATATCAGACCACTCATGAACAAACTCGACCCTAAAACAAGAGTCGCTTACATTCTTGAATACGAGACACAACTTACATGGTGGTCTAGTTATGGATTTGATTTAATAACTAAAGGATTTGGGAATGATGAGTACCAAACCCTGACAGTGGGCCTAAAACGTCAAGAAATGGCGAGACGGGCACGAGAATCAATAACTTTGGAAGGTTAAATATTTCATGGACAACAAAATCCAAACGGTGATCAAATCTCATTTGAAAGCTGTTAAAGACGAACTAATAAAAGATTTACTTGAATTGCACAAACAAATAACTGCAAAAAATGCACATTCATCAGCAGCCCAAGAATCTTGGACTTGTGGTTGTTATTACGATCCAGAGGCAAACGTTGATTGTTTGATGCATTTATTATTAGAGCTCTTTGATATCGAATATGACCTGCCATAAATATTTCTAATATTTCCAGTGGAAGACGAAGAAAAAGAAAACGCAGACTGCGTGTTCGCCGCTAAATCACTAAAAGATCTTTTAGTTTTATTTGATAAGGGAGATCATTATCGCAACCTCTGGGAGCCGGTAATTATCCGCTTATTGAAATACAAAGACGAAAAGAAACTGAATGATCGATTGGACGAATATCTTTACGAAGCTAGTCCCGACAGAAAAATCTTGAGATTATTATCAACTGAGGATCAACTTGCAAAATTTGTTGAGCTGACTTTCAGAGGAGATAATAAATTGGATTTGCAAACCCTTCTTGATCATGAGAAAATTACTGATGAAATCAAACAGGAAATGTATAAGAGCATCAGAAATGCTCATCAGCGGTACTATATAATCCGCCACATTACGGGTGATACTGATTTTTGGGCCGCTCTAGCAAGCAATGAAGACGAGAAACAAATCGTCGCATATGCAACAATGCAATTACAAAAATTTGATCCAAACTTCAACAAGATAGATCTTGTTAAACGAAGAATACTTGGTATGATGAAGAACGAAGTTTATGGGTCTAGACGCGACCTATTGGAAGAATTACTCGATCAGTTAAAGCATGATAAGGAGTTTATTCACTCTTTGATCGACCCCCATGGTGGTTTTCATCACAGTAATCGATCAGAAGTCTATCCGATGATCTCAGATATTACCTATCTAGATAAGATGCTGAGACGCGAGAAAAGCTATCGAGTTAGAAAAGTTGGACTTAAAAGACTAAAATCTTTGACGACAGGTTCTCATCTTGATTTGATTATTCACATAATCAAGACAGATAGAACACAAGACGGCCTTGATCATTTTATCAAACAGTTAGGCATTCTTACTGAATTCTCACCAATTTTGGTGGATAAATTCCTGAATCCAAACACCCCACCAAACGCAGTAACAGATTTATTTGAAAAATTTAAATATTGTAAACAAAGCGATCCGAAGGAATACCAGCGAATATTGAAGGGGTTTTGTGAGGTCGGAACAGGTCCTGCCCACCATTCTGCAGCGGCAGAGCTGGATAAAACACCTGCAAACGCCCAATATCTGCTAGAAATGCTTCAAAACGCAATTGAATCCAACCGAAGTGTTCTCAAAGAGGAACTATTGGAACTATTGGATGATGCCGGAAGACTCAAGATTTTGGAAGATTACGGGGATAACTTATTCAGATATTATTCCAACGACAAACTGAAGATTATACTCAGAAGATTTACCGACGAGGATCTAAGCAATCTAACAGTATTGTATACAGACTCATCGTTTGGTAAAATTGCACGAGATGTGCTAAGAGAGCGTTAATCTCAAAATATTTCATGTCATGGAGAAATCGCCTTAGCGATAAAATGATATTAAACATCATAACTTATGAAGATGATCGATACATTTTACACGACATTATAATGGAACTCTACGTCAATAAATCAAAATTATATCTGGTTTATCACGCGGTAGATGAACTTCAGCGTGGAATTGGTAAATGGCGTCCTGAGGATGAAAAAATTCTCATTCCTATTCTCAAAAAACTATTCATAGATTTGAGAGAGGGTGATTATACAGATTCAGACAGATCAATTGCAATATCTTTGATGCGTCTTATCGTGTCCTTTATGGGTATACACGCAAAGAAAAAACCCATTCAAGACTTATTCGCAGAGATTGCCGGATTCAATCAGGATGAAGTATTTGATTATGGTCGATATTATCCTGAAAACGATTTAACTCGATTGATGACTACTTGTGCTGAAAAATTGAGGTCAAACTCAAAAATAATGTCTGCATATGAAAATTGCGGAAAAAGTTCAGAACAACGAATAATCATATTATCACAACTGAAACGAAAAACACCTCAATTCTGGAAACAGTTTGCAAACAAGACATCTGATAAAAATGTTTGGGGGTTTATGGTCTCTCAAATTAAAGATGAGAAAATGATGCTGGAGGTATTGGAAAAAATACCAAAAAGTGGCTACCGTTGGTCAGTATTCAACGCTATCCAAAAGGCAGTAGCTAACTTTTCAGCCGAACAGATAAATTATCTGCTGATGAATGCAAATAATTGGATGATTCAGAAAGCTCTACTTTCTCTGAGTGATTCATTTACTCTGACAAAAGGAATTCTGCTGAAAACAAATTCTATTATTGTTAGACAAACAGCATTTGCTAGACTTAGTGATTTTGGAAAAAATACCATTGATCATGATTTATTGAGACATTTGGCAAAAACCAAGAAATTCAACAGGCTTTGGGATAAAATAATCCCACGTCTCAGAAAAGACCGTTATGAATTATACAAATTCATGCTCGAACATGAAAAATTAGAAGAAAAACGCCCTTGGTATTATAATGATCTTATGAAGAAAATGATCGACAATTTTCCAGATGATCAAGCCGAAACCGATGAACTGGCTTTAATAATATATGATCACAGCTATGAATACGGTCATCTTTGGACCTTAGTAAGTGCATTCAGAAAAATGCCAAAAGATGCAGATCGAATAGTAAAATTCATTGCACAAACTCACTCTAGGTATGCTGGACATATATTACATGATGAAGATTATGAAGTGATGTCTGCGTTTGTTGTCAAACAAGATATCGAATATGTTGCATCAGTCATGGAGCTGATCGGTTTGCGCAATCGCGATGCTGAACTGTGGACTAAAGTTACAGCTGAGCTTCCACTAGAGGAATTACAAACTCTGATATTAATGTCTGAAAATGTATCAGATACAATTTCCTATCGGAAACAACTAAAAATCCGATTAGAGAACTAATATTTCATGCCTCTGAGCAACAACACCGTAATCGAAAAATTCCTTCAGGGGAAAAAAGGTACAAGTGGGTCATTACGATCTACTGGTGATGAATTATGGTATGGTTGGAGTTATTATGGAGGTGGCTACCGATGGAAGCGCCTCGAAGGATTTACAGATCAATTGGGTCGAAAAGTAATCTATGTAGACGGATATGCTTGGGATTGGAATAGCTACCGCATTACAAATAGTGATGCATTATTATTATTAATGCCCAAAGAGGAGACTTAATGGCATATTCAAAAACATCCATAATAGAAAACCTATCAAAAACGATTACCCGTCTAGAAAAAAAGGTTAGTATGGCAGGTGGAAAGAAATTTTCGGAGATCAGTGAGATTGAAACCGAATTAAACCAACTGAAAACATTACAAAAACAGATAGGGCGATTTCCAAACGACTTATTTGAAAATCTACCAGAATCTGTGATAGACATTAACGTAATCACCAGAACCGATCTGTTATTCAGTATACCAAACGGCCTATTGGAATTAGATACAAATCAATACAATTCGTTCATTTCTCTATTGAAAGAACAATTAAAATCCGGCCTTCGAAAAGAATCACTACGATTAATACGTGATGCTTGGAAGGAATGGAAATAATATTTCATCATGAATTATAATACATATGACCAATATGGTGCAGTTGTTGAACTCATGAAAGCAATGCCGAGCTATATCGGGATTGTGGCAATCTATGAGGTGATAGCAGCAAAAAGACCTCAGAGAAAAAGATACAAACTGAGGCGGTTGAGAAAATCCACAAAAATTGGAAAAATATCAGAAACAATCATCTCGCGTAGAGAACTAGAAAATTTTCTGGTCTATTTTGAAGGCACCTGTTTGATACGAACAACCCAACAAAAACCAATAGATAATGACCGAAGAGAGACAAGATTCGCAAAATTCGAAATTTCAATAAAATAATATTTCATGTCTGAACAGTTAATTTACAGAAGAAACAAAATAACTGAACTTGAAGAAACAAAAATCATTCAAGAATTAGAGATTGATACTTACTGTGAAGACCTAATGGTTCTTCGCATACACTCAATCTTTATTAAAGACAACAAGAAATTTGTTACAGTAAAAGTGATAACAAGTGATAACTATTGACTGAAACTGAAGAAAAAATTCCGGCAACATTTACCGGAACCCATGTATATTGTAATCATTGCCTGCAAAAAATGTTAATGATGAATCCCGTAGGGACAAAAATCAAAAAAACAGGTTATTTGCATAGCACTTGTGCGCGATCGATCGTCAGGAAGGCGATACGAGAAGTTCCTTTTTTTGGAACGCAGGGCAAAATTGCCCTATTGGAGGCAGTAACGTCTGCTTTCAAGGGCTGGGCAGGTGCCGATTTGGCTGCAAAACCAATCGTGGAAAAAATACTATCCAGTGAGAAATTTATGAAATGGCTCAAGACCGATGATAAAATCGGTAAGAAGTTTAAAGAAGCTTTTGAAAAAGAAATTGAAATAGATGAAGACTATTTGGATAATAAAGAGGGCTAATCATGGATGGAGAAAAAACTGAGGGTGCAAAGCCTGAAAGAATCGTGGAAAAAGATGGTAAAAAATAATATTTCATGCCCGTAAATTTAATTGGTAAAACTTACAACCTTCCTAAAGAACAAAGAATTATGATTATGGATTGGGTCCACTGGCGCCCCATATGGGATTTCGTCGGCCACTATCTGATTAATTTATCTGTGGAAGACTTCCACATGTTAGAAGAATTTGGTGGATTAATTCCAAAGGATTTTCGTGACGAGATGATTATTGCCATAACGGATGCATTAAATATTCGTGAACAACAAGTAAACATATACCGAAGAGAAGAACGCGAAATCCTCATCAGACACGGGGATGGTCATTCTTTGGATTGGGAAAAACTTAAAGAATTTCTTGTGTTTATAGAAAACAATGAGGAATTTGTAATACACGCCTAAATATTTCGTGCCTACATGGGTATTAGAGTATTCCATTGATTTCACGGATATACGAGATCGTACAATAAAATGGAATTACCAACGGATAATGCACACTTTTAGTAAGATTTTATATGATTTGGGGCTCAAAAGAAATCCTGCATCTAATAATTATTTACTTAATGACGAAACTCTGATTGACCAAATCGTGGATGAATTTAAAAAATTAGCAAACGATGACCCCAGAATTAAAATGAAAATAACCAAGACCGAAACAATTATTGACATTTGACATTAATATTTCTCATGACAATTGACATATATGAAAACACAGTTAGTTTGAGATCAATTACCTTTGGTCAACTACTAGAAACTAATCTTAGTGATATAAAACATCCATTTTATATTAGTCTTCCAATACTCGGTCCGGATAGCAGCCAATGTGGTGTGTTTATTACAAAAAGAGGCGATAAATGGATGCTAAGTGATCTTGGCAAGGCATTTGGTTACTTATGGGATCACAAGATTGAATCTTCGAACAATGCGCTTAGGTTTCTTATAAAGCATCTAGATACCCATGGGTATATTATTGAGGGCAACGAATTATTGCTTATGACAGACAAATTAAGTGTTAATGACATACTAGATATGGCTGCAAAGATCTCAACAATAAAACACGCTTGTACATATTTAGATGAACTAATTGGAGACACCAATCTTCCCTCCGAATAATATTTCTATGCACGAAGCATTAAAAGAACAAATTAGAGTTCTTCAAAATTACATATGGGACAAAGAACGCAATCTGCGCAATCTTGAGCGCGATCTTCGCCTGCAACTCATTGATAAACCAGTTGATTTTTTTCAATTAAATGTGAGAATTACTGTCCCGTTAGAATTAAGTTCTAGAAGATTATCTGATGATGAGGATGACTCTCCTGAATCTGCTTATGACTCAATTATGAGTCAAGTAATTCGCAATATTGAAGAGGGTTATAATGATCCTGAATGTCCAAGCAATGGACAAATGGCAGTAGAATTACTTGAACAAAAAATCATAAAACTAACACACGAAACGTTTAATGAGTTATGGGGTAAAAATCACTTCAATACAATTCGTAACAAAAAGAGTGTAAAGGAAATGATAGAATAATATTTCGATGATCAAGTCACAAATTGAACTTGTTAAACAACTTTGGAATTTAACAGATGATCTAATCGCACAGGATTTGGATGTAAGTCAAATATACATTCACTCTCTTGATCAGAAACTTGCCTTCGCAACACTAGAAAAATTCCATAAAACATTGCCAGAGACACTAAAATGTCCTAACTGTGATGAAACAAATCCTGCCTCGGCAGTAGAAATTGTGTATCACATTGAAAAATCATCAAGGGGTACTTACACTCACTTAAGGTGCAAATACGATTTTTGCGGAAAAACAACCCCCATGGGGGCTGTATTGAGACACAACCAATAATATTTCTATGGACTATCGCGACGAAGATCTAACAGAAGATGAACGTGCCATAATACTAAAGATTCAAAAATTATGGACTGAAATGGGGATGATCCCCGTATCTGTAAATAATCTCTATGATTTGTTTATTCAGATCAAATCCGAAAACGATCAATGGTATAAAATACAAACCCACGATAAAATTGATAGAGAGTGGGAGAAATTAGTACTCGCTGAGTTATCTACCTATACGATACATCGAGGGATCACATTTGCCTCGGCAATGAGGTTGTTAATGGAATACAACTTCTTTGTATCTGTCTCATTTCAAGACATGTACGATATGTATAGTGGCAGTGAGGATGAGGATTAATGGTAGAATTTGAAATTGATTTTACAAAATTAAAAGAAATGTTCGAACATATGAAGCCTAAAAACTGGACAAATGGGAGTTTAATGATTCATACTGATGGGTCATTGACATTCACATCAATAGATGGGGAACAAGAAATAGAACTCGTCCCAAAAAAACATTAATATTTCTCTCGTAGCAATACGAGTGGTTAATTATGGCATCAACGAAATTAACATTACAAATAGGCTTGCTCCCCCTCGCTATAGGGTTGGCAAAGTCTACCAGTACTAAGATTGGATTCAAACAGGGGTTTGAAGGAGTTCCAGTCAAAACAGTACGAGTCATCAGCAGGGCCGAAAAGCCAAGAACTGTTGAGGAAATTGATCGCATTGTTCAATTCAATGAATTAACGAAACTGTATGACGCAGGAGACAAATTCATTCCAATTAGCAAAGAGATACTCAAAAAGGCAACACCTGCCTCATCGGATACAATGTCCATTCTAAGGATAATTCCTAGAAAGAACTTGCCATTGAATATTATTGATGGATCACATTACTTTTTGGAAATTCAGAAAAATAAACAAAAATTGATTCCTGAAGATTCCAAAATAGTATATACTATGTTGTATGAATATTTGAAGTCACGCGATTTGATAATGATCACTAACTATTCCACCAGGGGCAGCACAAAAGCTGCAGTCATTTATCCCGCCCCAAAAGGATTAAGATTGGCTAATATCGTTCCTGAAAACCTTCAAAGACATCAAGAACAACAGGTTCTTTATGAGGGCGATATTGGTGAAAAACACATTGGGATGTTTGAAAAGATGGTCGGTGACAACAACAAAGACGAAATCGACAAAGAAGAATTAATTGATAACTCTTATGCACAAATCAATGATACAATTGAAAAAATACTAGCGGGAGAGGAAATTCCAGATATGGAAACTCCTGTGGTTACAAAACCCCAAGGTTCATTATTGGACCTGTTAGCCGCAGCCTCAGAATAACTCAACCCAGTAATATTTCATGAGTGAACCTAAAACTAAAAACGAACTGAACGATCGTGACATACGAATCAATATTACATATATGCTATTTGTATTCACAAAGGGCCTAACTGTAGGTATGATGATTGAAAAATTGGATCATTTTTTTGGTATTGTTATTAGTAGGTATTCAGCTAATAAAATACACCAGAAATGTAAATTCATGGTACAGAGCAATATTCTTCGTAAAGAAGGTAAATACCTATATTTCCTATCTGAAAGTACCAGAGAGGAAATGGAAAGAGTTGGAGTGCTATTTGTTTCAAAATGATTCACAATTAATATTTCATGGCAAAAATTCGCCAAGACGAAACAGGTCTATACATAATTTCAGGCGGTTATTTAATACGCCCGAAAGGAATAATATGGGTGAAGCAACACCTGAAAATAGAATATCTCGCCGAAAGCCAATACAAAATTGGGGATTATGTGCGTACCAGTGCTCATGCAGGACCGAATGTTTATTTAAGACAAGGTAAGAAAAATACTAAAGAGTATCATTCTGAGGCATGGACTCGAATTGAACTAAGTCCCGAAATGAAAAAAGCACTTGGTAAATAATAATATTTCAGATGACACAAATAGAAATCTATTATACAAAATCAGTATTCTTAACCATTAATAATAAACTGGCTAATTTTGATATCAATGAAGTAATAGAAGATATTATAAAACATCTGCCTGTTACTCATATAAAGGTGTATGAACAAACACTCAGCAGTTCGACCACACCTTCAACAAAGATGAATTGGAATCAAATCTTAGAGTATTATTTTGAATTGTTTAATAATGAAAATAATCCTCTGGCAACTGATGACAAACAGGCATTGCTTATAAAATATAAATCACACACTTCTATGTCTGTTGGGGATATTATCAAATTTAATGATGAATATCACTATTGCAAGGGCATGGGGTGGAAATTATTGTCACAATAAAATATTTCAGATGACACAAATAACAAAAATTAATTATAATATATTAGAAGATGAAAATACAAAAATTTCCATTAAAGAAATAATTAAAATGTTAGGCGGACTTTGTAAGGTCTGTGATGGTCTGGTTATAAAATTTGCGAGGTCAGATCGAGGGCTATCTGCTTATGTGTGTGAAAGATATGACCAAGGGGCTAATAAAAAGGCCGATACTACCCACTATTGGGATTCAATGATGTATCGACACACTGATGGCGATCTTATGTTTTTTCTGAGGAAATATAAAATAATAATAGAGGAATAAAATATTTCATGGTAGAACTAAAAGAAGTATACTTTTTTATTAAAACTGCCGCCGTATTATCTACAATGCTCGAAGACCCATTAGATATTGATGAAACAAACGAAATTGTAGAATATACTAAATTTGTATTTGATTTACATCATGGGAATCTAACCGATGCAGAGGCTAAGGTGCTGCAACAAAGATTCAACAAATATGAAATCAATCCAAAATAATATTTCTATGATCGAACAGAAATGCGATCTATCCAGTTGTGAAAAACAACTATCAATTGCGGAAAATGAAGAGGAATTTAATAAAGTAAAAGACCTGCCTGAATATCAGGATAAACTGCCACAAGGTAGTATAGCATTTTCTTACAAAACATTCTTCTTTTGTTCGCCAGAACACTCAGAAGAATATGCTAATTAGGCAATATTCCCCAATATTTCATGGATTTTTTAATCCTACAATTTATAGTAACTGTATTATGCATCATCGCAGTTTTTGTATTTGAATGGAAGCGAAAGCAATATGATGGAGAAAGTGAAGAAAATCATTGATCACATGGTTTATATGTACCAGATGGGACAAGTGAACCGAGAAGATTATGAAAACTATGAACACCTTGCACAAGGTTACAAAACTGGCATTGAAGATGCTGTGCAACAAATGGTGGATGAATACCCCGAATTGAAAGGATTTGGTGAGGAAGCATTGAGAGAATTAGAAGTTCTTGACAACTGTTTATGCCGCCCGCCTTATCATTACCTGAAGCTAAATAAAAGAGTGATATGTACCACTTGTTTTAGAAAAGACGGAAAATTAAAAACCATTCCAGTAATCGTTCAATCAGTAAATTGTTTGTTACCAAACAAAAGATAATATTTCATGTATAAACACGATTTAACTCTGGCGCAACTAGAATTATTCGTCAGCTACATTTATGATGTTCGGGTTCGAGAAGATGTTAAGAAAAAATGGGTAGACCTTTTAAAATGGAGAAAGTAAAATGAAAATTAAAAATTTCCAACTTGACGGAAAAAATAAATCACGTTATACAGGCGTTATCATTAAACATCCAAAAAATTGTTGTTGGGGATTAAGTTTTAAATCTATTGGATTACGGTTTAAAGATAAAACGAAATGGATTGCTTTAGTTATAAAAAACTGGTTAGATGATAATGCTTTTCGTAAAAATGAAAAATGTTTAAATATATGGCGATCAGAAATAGAAGATTATTATAAAAAATAAATATTTCATGGAAATACACGCCTGGGAAACGGATTTTGATGAATTATACAAAGAACTAAAAAAGTTTCTCAAGAAAGAAAGATTGTGGGTAATTCAAAAATGTTTATGGTTGACAAATTCAACGATAATATCTGCAAAAAGAAAGAAAGACGTGGTTGATCACATCATGGGGCTCAACATCTTACCACCAACATTAAAAAAATGGAAAGAAATCAGTCTTAAATATAAACGATTAACATACAAGGAATCTATTACATTAGGGACTTCCTAACAATATTTCATGGTAGAAATTACCAGTAAATTCGATATAGAGGATTTCGATAATTATGTAAAGAATTTTGAAGCCCAAATTGAATTGATGAAAGAACGTGATACAAAGGCCGAACAATTGAAAAACCTCATCGCCAACCATATGCCTAAAAAAATAGATCAAGATAAATATGAAAAATTCTTTGAATTACCAGAAATACAAATTCGCATCTCAATGTATAGGGCTCCAGACCCAACAGTGGTTGCACATCGCTATCACTACAAAATTAAATTCAAAAAACGATCTACTGCCGGCCAGAAGAAATATGAGGGTATTTATCCCGGGCTTAGAGTAGAGGCAAACGATGCACTGAGGCTAATTCTCAAAACAGACAAGGAACTGAAAAAGATAATAAATAAAATAGCTGAACAGGGAAAAACAATGAGAAAACTTGCAAATCAATTTAAAAACGAAACAATGCCAATAAAATATCTATTGGAAAAAGACGGAAAATTGATTTATATTCATGTAATCCCAAAAGTAAATAAATGGGAATATCCCAGAATAGATGCCAAAATCTTTCATCGTAAACTAAAAAACAAATAATATTTCATGGCACAAGAAATCCCAATTACGGATGTCAAAGGAGTCGGCCCAAAAACTAGAAAACTTCTCAATGATGCAGGAATTACTACTGCAGGGCGGCTCATGATGCAATCAAAAGCTTCTCTTAAAAAATTAGGTCTTGGAAAAACCACTGTGGACAAAATCGTAGAAAATGCGAAGACCATGTTGGTGGAGCGCAGCGGGCAGACGACCATCACTGATCCTGCACCAAACGAAGAAGACTATCGCTACATGCTTGGAACAATAAAATCATTAGCAAACCATGTCGCTAAGAATGATTGTAAAGAATTGATTTATTGTCTCGAATGTGATTACTTTCATACTATTCCACTCTATTTACAAGGTGTATATGCCAAAGGCAAATTACGGAAAGATATACAAGAAATCATTGAGAAAGAGGTGGCAGATGTCAAAAAGATATTCGAGGAAAATATTTATTTTATAAATATAACCAAAGAAGATCCGAACTCTAAATAATATTTCATGGAGGCATAATAAACATGTTTGGACATATAAATTACAAATTAAAATATCTATTAAATTTTACAGGTGATACAAAATACACCACGGAATAGTATTTATTTTAACAAATAAACAGTTCAAAGAACTGTTTGAACAAAATCTCTTAGAAATACAAAATAATAAAGTTTTTGAAAACTTAGTTGAAGAATTAAAACGGATACCTTCAGCATTGGGCCGCCTTCTTGATGGCAAAATACTAGAAAAACGCTCTACCTTAGAATTTGATGAAGGGAGCGATGCATATATCTATCCGCCGCGATGGTGTCCTTTACTAAACAAAAATATAAATTCTATCAAAAACGCATTGGCGGATTATGGGTGGTCTGTTTTACAAATGAGAGATATCGATTTCAAAGAGATGTCTACCCAATTTCGATCACAACGGATTGAAGAAAAAACTGTTATTGGTGAGCGATTTGGGTCTAAGAACTTAGAAAAATACAAAGGCACAACTCGTCTTGAATCTATATTAGATGTCTGGGTACCCGAAGAAAACAAAATATGTTTTATCAACCCATCATATTTGGTAGGCAGAGATGGTAAATTAGTTAATATTTATAAAAAATACGCAACTGAAAAAGAAAGATATACTAGGTTTTATAATGATTATATTAGAGATCTGGCAGAAACTGATTGGATTATAACTGCTGACTACAATGATTAATATTTCTATGGATAAAATACATCGTGGTGACATAATGAATGATATATCAGATTCATTACTGGCCACACTCAATATTCATGAGGAGTCAGTTCATTGTAACGAGCATTGTATTACTGATGAAAAATTTATGAAGATGAAAGATAGTATATGGAATATTATAAAATCATACTTCAAAGAACAAGTTCATTCATAATATTTCTATGGTAGATTTCTCGCCAGATCAAATAAAAACAATCTCTCTAAACGGAGAAGAACATCAAGCAGAATTAGTTTCAGTAGGGACTTTTTTTTCAGAAAACACGATTAAGAAATGTTTACAAGACGGCCCTGTTTTGATATTAGAAGATACTATCGCATATTATGTTTATAAAATAAAATTGAAATAAAACAAGAAATAAATATTTCTATGGTAGACTATAAATTACCCAAACTAGAAGATTTGTCTATTGAAGACATTAAATATGTAGGGACTGTATTGAAAACATTCTCTGCAGACGATCTAAACCATCTGGTGATGCATGGCTGCCCAGAAGAATGTAGGCGATGTGAGGTATCGGCAAAACAAATGCCTCGTTTCGAAGGCTTCATGATGGATATGACAAACCCTATCTGGACAGAAGTTTTACAACTTGCCTACGAACTGGAAACGGAATCTGCATACAGAACAGTTGAAGATCGCAAGGGCCAATGGGAAAAACTTACCAGAAATATAAAGTTTGAAACTGCTGAAATAAAAGAATTTGATTGGTTTCTGCATGGTGGAAAGGGATACGAACACCTTGAATCTATTACAAAACAAGGAATACCTGACAAAACTGCCAAAAGATTACTTGATGATCGATTTGATTATGAAGTAAAACTACGATACAATTCAAATGGTAAATTAGTTGGTGCCGAGGGGTATTATCTCTCTGATAAGTCGTATCAACCAAATTAATATTTCATGGCTGAAACAATGCCTCGAAGACGAACTATAACTAAACTATCTATAATGATGTGTTTTGTACTTGGTATCACCATTTATCAAAGCGGCTGGTATTATACTTTAAAATTCTTCATTATTGCTTTGTTATTCTCAACAATAATTGTTATATTATTGGATCGATTAGTGAAAAAAATAGCTGAAGACATTTTCAGCCCGACAACATTTGATGATTACATGTGGGCAATCCCACAAATTACGGATACGATCACAGAGATAGATAATGATGAGGATTAAAATTTCATGGGATTAATAGAAAAAATCTTAGCCGCAACATTCAATTACACTGAAACAATAGACGATGGGGAATTTGAAGGATCGAGAAACGAAAAGGAAGTCATCGACATGCCCTCATTGGAGGCATTGCTTAAGGCAACAATTCCACTCGAACTTCAATAATATTTCATGGTTATATCAATGTATGAGATTCAAATGACTCTTAACCATAAAGAAACATCAAAAATAGACTGGGTGAATTTTAAACTACATCCTAAAAAAGGATGTAACACCGATAAACTATTTGAAGATTGTGAGAATTGCAATCCCACAATAATAAAGAAAAATCTAAAAAAATAATATTTCGTATGGCTGAAAACGTTGCAGTATTCATAAACATGAGTTACAAATTAACAGATGCTGAGTTAGAAAAACTATATCAAGAAATCAAAACTTATGCAAAAACCCAATCAATTAATGTTAAAATTCGTTTAAAAATTGGTCGGAGACTTGGTTTTGGTGCGCAGGGGACAAAACAAAACATGAAAATTTTTGTTAGTTCGTTGAACGCCGAACATGGGCAAAAAATTGAATCGATCAGTAATGATCCAAAAGCCTTTCTTATTAATAAATAATAATATTTCGCATGAACACAGATCCTACTATTTTAGGAACCTCATGGGGTGATGGCCAAGGAAAAGACATTACGCAAATGTTGGATGAAGAGGGTTGGCAAACATTGCTAATAGATATGAAAACCCAAATCATTGGTAACGACGATTATTTACTTCAATTAGCGGGGGCAATACTATATGACTCTCATGGTTGGCAATTTTGCGGCCCCAACCACGACACGCCGATTTTTGAGGAAATTCCTGCATTAAAACAAATGGTGCTTGCAGCGATAAAACGATCGTTAACTCAACCCGTTTTAGATAAATGGATACGTCCAGATATGAGAATTTTTTTCGTAGAAGATTTACTTGAAAAATGGACGGGATATGATGAGAATAACCCCAAAATGATCTTACTAAAAAAATTAGAAGATTTTTAATATTTCGCATGGATGCAACAATAATGGATATGCATAATAAATCAAATCTTGAAAGAATTGCTAGCGCAACAGAAAAAATTGCTGAGCTTCTCGAACCAAAGAAGAGTGAAGAATTAGTCATAATCACGGCTTTACGTCACTACTATTCAAGTTTGATGTTCGAGTTAAAAAAGGCTGACAAGAATGATAATAACCAGGCCCAGATAAAATCAATCATCGGTTTTGCAAGAGAGGTTGAGAAAAAATATGGCGAATGTGTTAGTGGCACAGAATATGAAGCGATGCCTATATACCTCAAAATGACTCCAACGATAGAAAAATATCTATCTGGTATATTTGACTGAAATATTTCTTGACAGATAAAAAATACAAAATTACTTTGTCAGAAACAACAAATAGAAAATCTCAATTTCTTCAAATTATAGCTGACGATCAATTCAGCGTAAATATAACACTAATTGGTGAATTTGAGATTGAGGATTCAAGGGCCAAACAAATAGCCGAACCAGAAATTTGCCCATATTGCAATACTCCCTATAGGACTGTTAAAGAATGTTCACAGGCCTGTTCGAGATAATATTTCATGAAAAAACTATTCTATGCCCTGTTTATGCATTATAACACAGGAACCGGTCCCGGTGGCAATGGCTTAACTTTTCATTCCGATATGCTCGATGTAAAGAAAGAAATACTACACGTAATCGAGATTATTCACGAGCCTTTGATATTCACCGATACACAGCTAATGCGTGACATAAACGCAATACATTTACTGAATGGCGATGATGGTGAACGTTTCACAATATATGATGGTTCATGGGGTATAATATTCACAAAATCGACTTATGAAGTGCCCGACTAATATTTCATGCTAATAATAAAACCGCTAACTCTAATAAAACCCAATAAAAAAAATTGGACGCTATGTTATTATAAATTAAAAAATGGTTATATACGAATGACAAATTCAGATGTTTATTGGAGTGATGGGATCGGAATATCTACAAAAGATGATATTTTCACAGAACTACCAGATTTCTCATTCAATGATGATTTAAGACATGGATGTGACAATTTTGTTTTTTTTGCTGCACTAACAATGGAGACAACATACACATGGATTGACACATACGGGAATAAATTCAGCATCATGCCAAGCGAAACAAAAAACATATTGCGATTTCTCTTAGAGGGAAAATTAAAATTAACGTTTGTTGGGACTAGAGGATATATCGAAGCTGATTGGACTCTGACCAAGAAAAACAAAGAATTATCGATAAAACCATATTTTAAATAATATTTCCTGAAACAAATGAAACAAAAACTGAAACAAGTGAAACAAAAATAAAAACATAACATTTTAAACACCGTTACTATATTTAACCTATGAATAAAGATGAGATTGATTTTAAACTAATTCATAAACAACGCAAAACTAAAAAAATGAAACAGATATGTGCGGAACAAGGATATCCATATGATAAAACCCGTTCATGGTATTCAAGGTGGAAAAAAGAAAGGAAACCAACTAAAAAAACCAAGAAAACTGAAACGCATTCAGGTGTTTCAAATAATATTGCGAAACAGAAAAAAGAACAAAACCCTGACCAGATACCAACATATAATGAACTGTTTCAGTTTTTTCAAAATAGTAAAAATCATGTCGATCGGGAATATTGGCTAAAACCAATTAAAAGAGGTAATAAAGAAGTGCCTCAGATATTTGTAAACAAAGAACTAATTAAAAAAGTGCTCGATGCAATAAGAGACATTCAAAGAACCAAAAAATAATATTTCATGGCTGAAAAACTTCAGTATCTAGAGTTCTACAAAGAACTTGCTGATTTATTGGATAAATATAGACCAATAAAAGATCAGATTGATTACCGTCGAGAAGATGAGGATTGGATGCAATTAAGGCTCCCCTATTCATTTATGCTTGGAGATAAAGATTATAGCTATGAGTTATATCTTTACAAATGTTCTAATTCTGATTGTGGGTCTCAGGACTTTACAAATGAGCCACAAGATAACATCATATGTGAATTCTGCAATAAGGGCACAATGGAAAAAGTGGAACTCACACACCATAACGACTGGCTAAAATATTCAAAATAATATTTCATGGGTAAACTAAAAGCGGCAGATATATCGCTTAGTAATACGGCTCAAGACATATTGGAATCATATGCTCAATTTGAAAAAGAGTTTCCAGAAATGCTTACATTAGAACAATTTCTTGTTAATCTGACTTCAAAAGCATTAAACAAGAGGACTGGATGAAGAAATGAAATGCGAGAATAGACACGATCAATTAAACAATATTCTCCCTGCTAAATGTCTGGCTGGGGAACAAAAGCGAATTGTAACTGTGGATTATGGTTATGAGAAAGATGAACTCAAACTATGTGTTAAGTGTGCGGGGGCGGTCAAGAGAGACGCTGAGAAACATGGTTACACTGTGACGGTAGCTGAACTAAAAAAAGAAGCCAGATATGATGTGACAAACCAAGGCGACTATTATGATCGGATGGATTCTATTCGCCGAGAGGATGCGTTTGATGAATAAAATATAATATTTCATGGAGAACATAACTCTATTAACTCCTGAACCATTGATAGATAATGGTGCAGAAAAGGAATTAAAAAAACGCCAAATAAAAGCAACTATAAACGGTGCAATAATTGGGCACTCTTTTTTAATAATTGTGGCTTTGATATCTTATATTAACAATCCCACTGATTATAACTGGGACGGGGTAATTGTATTTTATCTCATGGTTACTATTGCTTCTATATTTGTTGGTACAGTAATATTTTCTGAAGTAGAAAATAATTGGAAGCGTGAAGGTAATAGGCGATTCAAATATATCAAATATGAACGAAAAAACGATGAAAAAACTGCATATCACCTATTCGCTAAGTTTCTAACATATGTCTATAATGGGTTTTCAACTTTCGACATATTGTGTAGTGATGAACAGGATTGGGAGGATGCATTACTCTTCTCAGATCTGACAATTCCTAAACTGAATCCTTACATAAATAAAAAACATTTGTTTGACATGGCCGGATTGGCTATGAATGACATATCTCAGGGCTTGACTATGATAAAGGAACATGGAAAAATAACTGAAGTAGAAAATTATAAAAAATTATTGAAATTAAGGGTTTAATATTTCATGAACGACAACGAACTAAGAGTGGGGATAGTGGTGGAAAGAAAGGTTTCGCTCTGGTCCGGCGAAAGTAAAAAAAATTAAAGATACATATCTCACATCTTATACTCCGGGTATCGTGAAGCTGAAAAAGATGATGAGATGTTAGTAATCGTTTGTCAATATTGGTGTCATCAAACTGAAAAATCTACTCCGACATCTTTTTTAACCGCAATTATAAAGGCAAAAGTAGATTTAATATAATATTTCTATGGGCTAAAACCTGATAAAATCGAAGACAATAGCTCCAATAATAGAGGAATTATAAAATGAAATGCAGAAATACGAATAATGAAACCACAATCGAGGCGATGCGAACATATACTAATGTATTTGCGAGTATAGATGATTTGGATATTAATTTTATCAATGAAAATTTAGATGAAATGAATATTGACAATAGAGCCATAACATACGAATGTTTAGAATGTAATGCACAGTCTACAAGCATTAAATGGGCTAGAGAACACGTAAAGCCCAAGATTTAATATTTCATGTTTGTTATTAAAATATTGAAAACAATAACAACACGAAACCCGGAACAGGGTGATTGGAGCGGGGCGACACATGATCAAGGAATTCATACCGTTATTCAACCTACTAGATCCGCGATGATACAATGGTTATCTGCAACCTATCCTCTTCTGGAAAAAATAGAGGGAGAGTCGAATAGATGGCATTTTGATCAAGTCGAAGACGAGGATAGTATAAAAACCCCAACAGGAAAATACCTTTGTGACTATGATATTTACCTATACGAAACATCTGAATATTCTGGTGATTTGAATGAACCAATTAAAGCTTTATTAAAAAAATATCAAGATAAAGGCAGTAAGTACACAATGGACGCTTCAAGGGGCCTATTAGCCGAAATAATAGGCGACCTAAACAAATTATAATATTTCATGGGACATGTAAAAAATGGCCTGTCAACAATGATGCATTCATTGTTTTTTGTATTATATAGTTCCTTATGGATATATATTGCAGAGAGATATATTCTTGAATATTATCTGACAACCGAGTCAAAATGGATGGAACTTTTCATTCTTGCAATTGGTTGGATTATTTTTGCCATAGGGCATTCTGAATTGGCAGACGCCAGTATAGCGGAGGCACTGGCAGACTAATATTTCTATGGGACTAAGACCAAAACCTGTAGCAATGCATAAAGGCAAACTGCATTGGATTGACCACGATGAAGTGACACTAACCTCATTTTTATGGAACTTTCCAGCTAACGTTGGAAAAGAGACCCCTGCTCTAACCATAGTGGCAGAAATAGAAACCCTGCATTCATGTGCATTTCCGGGGTTCTTCAAACCATCAATTCAGGAAGTGTGGAATCAGATTCCAGAACTCTTCAAGGATATTGATTTACATGCATTTGAAACAAATTTAATTTCAAACGATTTAAATGAATGTTTAACTGAAGATCAATCGAGCCATATTGCAAGAACAAGATTTTACAAGGTGAAATAATGAAAGCACGTTTTATGATACAAAGCGATGAGGGATTTACACAAATCATCATATATATCACTGACAGACAATATGAGTGGCTGAAGGACAAATTGACAAAGAAAAAACCAATTGAAATAACTGAAGTCGAAAAAATATAATATTTCATGGATGAAATAAACACCATTATTAACGCAATTTCTGTCAAATGTGGATTAACTCCACAGCATAGTGAAACTCTTTCAAAATGGGTTCCTATTGGTCTAGAACTATATGGGCTGAAAACAACTCCAATAAACATTGGTTGTATATATTATATGGTAACACACGATTTGATTGACGATAGACTATATAGTCACAAAGGTAGACAATATAGGACGGTTACACAACAAAAAATTGCGAAAGCAGTAGGCTGTACTATTCAAACAATAAACACAAACTACAAAAAAATACTACATTCTAAACCCGATTCAGTATGGCTTGAGTATAAAACCCGAATGAATCTATAATATTTCATGGGTACACCACCTATAGAAGAAATTCAATTAAAAGTTCAACGCGAAGCATGCCAGGCTTGGTTTGAAGATATCGAAGAACTATTGTTTTGCTCAAACGGAGCGGAATGTGATGGCAATCACAAAACAACTCATGAAAATATGCGATGGACTTACCCCGGTGCAGCTGAGGGAGAAGAAGAATATGAGCACACCATCACAGTGGAATTGAGTTGGAAAATCACAGTCACAAAGAGCGAAAAAATATAATATTTCATGCCTGAACAGAAAAGATTGTGGATTGCAGGATCAAGTAAGGATTTTAACCTAGATGAAAAAACTATCAAGGCATTGATTTTACATTACATGATAATAAATATGGATTTAAGAGGTAATTCTATTGTTGGTCATGGTGCGGCAAAAGGTGTTGATACACTGGTAGATGAAGTTGCCACAGAATTGCAAACAGTTCCGATTCATAGACTTCCTGCGGAATGGGTAAAAGATGGAAAATATCGCAACTATGCCGGAATGTTAAGAAACACAGAAGGTGTGGATTGGTCTACAGGGGTAATAGTATTCTGGAACGGAGTCTCTCCTGGGACTGCAGATGTTATCAAAAAAGCAAGGAAAGCAGGAAAACTCCTTGAAATCATAAAAATATAATATTTCATGGTTCAAAAAACCAAACTTGTTTTATTCATAATCTTTTTATTAATATTACCTGTTAATGGACAAAACATACCAACAATTCATGAATTTGATTTCAAAGGATTGAATAATAAAGGAAACGAATGGATAAAATACAGATTATGCTTTGAATATTCTATTTTTGAGAGCACGACAAAAATAAGTGTCAATTTCACGACTGACTATCCACTGGCCTCGATACATGCGGATGTAACGGGTTTTAATGACGGTACAACAACAAAGCAAGAAGGCCTGCTATTCAAACAGGACGAATTAAACGTTTGGTTCTTCCCTAGAAACACTACCGCATTTTTCTACGAAATGGATTTTTTTTATGAACGCCATCCAGGTAGTGCATATGATGGTTATAACAAAGAATATCCAATCGGTGCTCATAAAACTATCACGGAATCAGTGATTCTCAATCGTACATGTAATTGGTCTGTATTGGATAAAAACAAACTGTTTACTGTGGGGGCTGCGTCATATCCTCTTTCATTTGGATTGCTGGCTATCGGCCTCCTACTTCTCACTAAAAAATATTTCAATGTGTAGAAGAATAATATTTCATGTTTTTCAAAAAAGAAAACATCGATTCTATGTATTCGCTATTAATACTATTTTTGGTATTTCTATTAATACTTAGATATTTTGGAATTTTCATGGCTCTCACTACAATTTTAATTTGGGTATGGGTTGGCCTTCTGGTGATTATATTTGCATATGATGTCAAAAGCGGACATTTCGCCGAAGAGATTAAGAAGAAAAAAAATAAACAAACACCTCGCTGAACGAAGTGTTAATTAATATTTCATGCTCGAAGACGAAGAAAAAGAAGAAATTCACCCAGTTACAATGGCTGCAATTGTGCTCGGTCTTGCATGGGCGTTGGTGTTTATAGCACTTGGCATTACATATCGGTACGCTTAATATTTCATGGACAAACCTGTCGCGTTAGGAAACTGTTTTCAAAATGGTTTTAGATACCTATTATCGTCCGAGGGAAATGAAAAAATGTTTCTTGTACACGGCATGGTGTCTGGACAGAAAGAACTTACAGAAGTAAGATATCATCATTGCTGGATAGAGTACTGCGAGAAAGTCCAAGGATATAATCTTTGGATGGTATTAGATCCGTCTCAGGACATGAAAAATCCCTATATAATTCCTAGAGATTACTATTACAAAGTCGCAGAAGTCATCGAGACTAACTTGAAACGATACGGCCGAATTGACGCACTCATACTTTCAGTAAAACAGTTGCATTATGGCAACTGGGAAGAACTAGGAGATTAATATTTCACATGCAAATTGCATTTACAAAATCGGAAAAAATACAAATACTTTTAACATTTGGTATCTTCCTGACAGTGCTTACGATACTGTTCTGTGCTTTTGAAGCTTGGACCTACCACATTGCTGTCTTTCATATACAACCTCTGACTTTTACACTAATCGTCTTATATTTAATATTATGGTGGCTAATAGTGCTGGCCTATATTACTGGTGGTGGTTTATTTTCGTTATCGCCTAAAAAAAACGATCTTGACACAGATTACCAGATGGAGGCTCTAGGATGGGCATTATTTATTGCTCCTATAATATTGATATTACTGGGATATTATATATTCATATTTATTTTTGGACCATGGGTCAAAAGCCCAAATGATAGACTTGAAGAATTGGAAGAATTAGTAAAAAAACAGGTTGAAAAAACTGCTTCGACAGAAAATCGAATCGACCAACTCTCAGAAAAAATTCTGACACGCCTTGAAGAATTGGAATCAAAGGCTTAAATATTTCACATGCAAATCTCATTAAACAAAACCGAGAAAATTGTATTACTATATTTGTTAGCTATACCTCTGGCAATCTTAACCATACTATTCTGGACACAGAATTGGAGAGATTATAAATGGGTGGCTATTGCGGGCAATCCAGATGATCCTATGAATAACGATCTGAATTTACCATATGTGACTATTCTCATATTTGCATATTATATATTGTTGTTCTACAGTGTCGGATCTGCACAAATCAACCGTGCGCGAGGGACTCCACTGCACCGCGCTCCATTTGGCACGAAGCCTCCAAAACATAACGAAGATTTTGATGGGATGTGGGATGCATTCGCATGGTCATTTTTGGTTGTCATCATGCTGACAATACAGATTATTGCACTTATTATCATAATGCTTACATTTGTAATTTCTCCATGGCGTGCCAACAATCAAATGGCGATGGAAAAAACTATCGCATTAGAAAACCGAATGGACGAACTATCTGATAAATTCTTTACCCGTCTTGAAACACTTGAAGAAAATTAATATTTCTATGACAGATATAGAAGTCTCACGTGATACTATCACAATCGGAGACACAAAATTAGTCATCAACGCACACAAGGAGATAGTGATTAAATTCGATGATGAATCAAAAGAATTGTTATCTCGTAACGGTGTGGCCTATCTGGCACAAAAACTAGGTGAATTCCTAGAAACAGGTAATTTTCAAAATTAATATTTCATGTCAGAAAACGGCATACTTGCAGCAATGTGTGAGAGACATAATTTATTTTACTCTGCTGATAATGAGGAAATTTGTCCAAAATGTGTTGAAGAGGGCGCAGTATTGGTAAAATGTATTGAATGTCAATCAACCGATGTATTCAAAATAAATAAAGATAAAAAAGATACTAAGCTTGGTTGCACTGATTGTGGTGCAAGATTTGAATTCAAATCAGATTAATATTTCATGAAACCATGTGGTGTATGTGGGGAATCAATAATTGATTTCAACATATCATTAAGGTATCAAACCAAGATTTTGATAACAGTCTGTTCAATCGACTGTTTTACTGGGCTTGTAAAAGCGGCTGACAAACTGCTTGGAATTAATTTCAAAAAACCAGAATTAGAATGGGGCAAAATTGCAGAAATGATCGAAAGGTTCAAGGAAAATTTAGTTGACTTATATTGACTTCTAATTGCGCCCCCTCGATACATTTATATTAATATTTCACATCAATTTATATATCAGGACATAAAAAGATATTTCATGTCGGAAGAGACATTTGAGAAACAACTCTGCCAGATGTTAAAAAATCTGGAAGCTTATCGTGTTGATAATTTCGCTGGAGAAATGGCTTCATTATCTCACAAAAACGGTCTGGAACTCGATAGAATTATATTCGAGGTAAAAATATTTGACAAAGCCCTTTCAAAATTGGAGGAAAAGGATGTCAAGAACGTGGTCTCCCACTTGACCAACATAATGTGGAATTTCTATCATTTCGAGAGAAAACGAAGAGAGATTGATGATGTTCCTTCTCTATGGCGTGTTGCAAACGGTGACATGAATCATCTTCGTGTCTTCCTAAACATGGAGCGCATTTAATATTTCTGCCCAGTGAGGAAAATTCATATGAAAACCATACAAAGCACATATCTAAGATATGCATTCGACAATTCCGACAAGGTATATCTCATCATGATGGAAGTAGATGATGATGAATATTATCTTGTGAAATATGGATATGGTCGATTTGGGAGTATCCCCAAAGTTTCATACAAGGCCGCACCCGGTAATCAGACCAGAATGGCCCAAGAAACTGCTGAGAAATTATATAATAAATTACTCAGAACAAAAACAAATAAGGGATACCAATTACAAAAAGGAACATACAGCGATGCTCTTCAAAAAGAAGGATTCAATCTTGATTATGTTCAATTGAATGAGATGCTTGGTGGGAATACCACTACATCTCTGATAAAAGCAGGCCCTGTTCGAAAACCAAAACCTGTTACGAAAAAGAGAAGAGAGTCAAAACTGATGCTGATCAATCTTTTATCACAACAATACTTAAGGAAGCAGAAGTGGACATGCTTTAATATTTCATGGTAGTTCTCAGCGTAGAAGAAGAAAAACTATGTAATGAAGGAGTTAAATTCCTACTACTCTCAAACGGGTATGAGGTGTCAGATGAACTGATCAACAAAATAGTCAGAATCGTTGAAAGATTGTCGGAGGATTATGACAATTACGAAAAGAACGAGCGGATTCGAAACGATCCAACCGAACTAGAAAACTATCTTACAATGTACTGGAAAGCATATGGTAGGTGTAGGGAAAAGAAACAAGCTGCAAGAAGAATTTACAAAGGTTTTATTATCGATTTAACTAGCGAGGCTGAATTCAATACCGAACACCAAAAAAGATATGGAGTACCATACAACTAATATTTCATGGTTTGGGAACCAGAAACAAGCGATATTGATTGGACAAAAAACACACTATCTCAACTTAAAATTGGTGGAATTTGGGTATCTAGTTATTATTCCATTAGAAAATTATCAGAAACCACTTTCGAGTTTGATCATCTAAACAAATCCCATCCAGAATTCGAATTTCATTACGATGCTATAAACAAAGTAATGATTGAACTCGGGTGGATACTAAACGATCCTATAAAATAAAAGGAGATTGAAAAATAATGGCAACAAAACAAAATTCTATTTGTTTAAATAAGAAAAATGGTAAAACATGTTTTTATGGATTACATTCGAATAAATCTGATAAGGATATCGAAAATCATTGGAAAAAAGATAATTGTAAATCAGATTTAAAAAAGGAGATTGAAAAGTAAATATTTCATGTCTACAATAGACGTAGAACGCAGAATCAAATCTCTACAAGAGATCGGAAAAGATTTATCATTAGAACTTATTATATTCCTTTTTGGTCTTTGGTGGCTTTATGTGGGGTCTTTAATTGGCTTCATATTCTTATCGTATAGTCTTGCAGCTATCGTTGGATATTTTGTCTTTAAGAAATATCTGGGGTTATATACGATCAAATACGCCGAATCAGATGAGCCTTGCGAAGATGAAAATTGTGAGGAATACCATTGCACAAAATGCGATCGACACTTCACGGGCAGCAACCCGCAGATGAAAGATGATGAGATAGAATGTCTTCACTGTTTTGAACTGGAACAAGATTGCGGTTAATATTTCATGCCTAAATGGAAAAAAATAGATGAACTCATGTTACAGATAAGTAACCGGGTTAGAACCTATTCAGTTTTCTTTGAACTCGGCTTACTCATCTATGGGGCAATAAACGGATTCACATTGACAATCATTGCATTTCTAATAATGTTCGCTCATAGCACAACTCATGCAAACACTGAGCGATTGATAAATCAGGCCCTTGGGTCTTAATATTTCGGCTATGCCAAAATCTCGACAATCATTAATGAAGATAAATATTCGAGAATGGAGAAAGCATAGAATGTTAAAATTAACAATCGAATGTGATGCCTGTAAAACTTCCATCGATAAGAAGGGAGAATTCAAGGGCAAAACACTTGAAGAATTGAAACGCGTAATGCAAGATTCAGGATGGACTAGAACAAAAAGCGATAGCTACATTGGTCCAAAATGTGACGCACTATACACTCGTATAGATGGAATGAAACTTGGAATGGATACTGGTATCATCTCGCATGATACCAGTGATGAGAATAGGGATAAAAAACCATCTGTTGAAATCATCGGCGATGATTCTTTTACTTGGGGGTATCAATCTCGTTATTGTATTCTTGGATTTAAATCTGCAAGTGGAAAGAACTCTCATGAGAAGAAATTCCACAAAGATAAATATGTGGCACCACTACGTGGTGAGGCAAGAAAAACACAGATTAAAAAGGATAATTTTGGCAAAAGAGGTGGAAAGGGAAGGCCCGATCCAGCCTGTCAAAATTAAATATTTCATGGTAAAGTGTCATATCTGTGGGCGTTTTGTGTCCAAAAATAAACCATGTAATCGAGTACACAATATGGAAAAGTACTATGAAAGAATGGACGCACAACAACAATATCAAGATGATTTACACCACGAATATTTATTAGAACAAGCTGGCGGATTAGACGAAGTTCAAAGACAAGAGAGGCTGAGATATTATGGTGAAGAATAACTACCCCTTAGGTTTTCTAGGGTCAAATTTCCAACCAAACCAACACAAATTAAATATTTCATGGAACGACAAGACGTACCATTAGGAACTCATAAAATTGGGAACTTACTTTTCTCTAAAACCTCTCGAATGGAGCTTGGAGATCCCTGTTATGAGGGAGACAAAGTTCAAACAAATTTTGTAAGAGGCAACTACCATTGTTTTATTAATGTAGTTGAAATCGATGATTGGGGCAAAAGAGTCCAACGCATGTGGGTTGAACACGAAGACCATATTAATAAGCCGAAAAAATGGCATAGCACCGAGACAATGCTTGGGGTTGATGCGGGATTAATGTCAATCAATACTGATGGATATCAGACTTATGATACATTTTTACCTAAACTGGAAAAAGCTGAGAAAGAACAAAATCCTTTTGCACAAATCATTGATAAAAGACATTTTGTTTCTTCGAGTGGATATGGCGATGGGAACTATCCTGTGGCAGTTTCAAGAGAAAATGGTGACATTGGGCTTATAGCTGCCTTGGGAATTGTATTTATTTACAATGAAACCCACCCTTATTTAACTGAAGAAAAATTTGTTGCCGAACACGAAATGAATGTTTAATATTTCATGACTAAAAAACACAAATGTCCCAAATGTGGTTCTGATGACATAGTTGCCGCGGGGGCATTGACTGTGAATTTAAAAACAGGAAAAATCCATTCAATACAGACTTTAACACATTTTGAATGTTTAGATTGTAAATTCACAGAAGACTGGATTCCACAAGATGGGTCTCCCATATTTTCTGAATTAGAAAAAGAATGGTTGAAATAATATTTCATGTCCGAAGAGAAAAATCTCAAAGAATTATTGAAAGAGAAACATAATACAGTAGGTCTTTCAGAAGTAATTTGCAGCGGTTGCAAAAAAGTTCTCTTGGCCGATTATGTCATCCCATCAGATGTCAGCAAATTAAGCTACCCAATAAACATCGCCTGTGGTGGGTTTATAGCAGACCATTTTCACACAGAAAAAAGATTGCTTATTACTAACGTGGGTCGTTTTCTATGGTACAAAGATGGAGAAATTTACAAAAACATATGGGATCAACAATAAATATTTCGCATGGCAGGAGGAACCTCAATGCTATGTCATAAAGGTTCACCAGATGAATTAAAACCATTTGGCGACGATACTATGGCAGAACAAAAATTTGATGGTGATCGAGTAATTGCAGTTGTCAAAGCTGGCAAAGTTGCATTACTTAGTAGAACCAACAACAACATCACTTATCGTTATCCGGAGATAATTGAACAATTAAGGAAGATAAAAAGTGATGTGATACTCGATGGTGAGATGATTGTCCTGATCAACGGAAGAGACGAATTCAATGAGGGAATTTCCCACAGACGAAGTTTAAAATCTGAAGAGAAGATCAAGGCACGCGTGATCACTCATCCCGCAACATATATGGCATTTGACATATTAGTAATGAATGGTAATGAAGTAATAACAAAAACGCTGACTGAGCGAAGAAAATTACTTCAGGGGCTATTCGACAAAGAAAAATATGATGATGTGATTAGAATATCACAACAGTTCACTGACATCCAGAAAGCATGGGATGATGCAGTTAAGAACGATCAAGAAGGAATCATTATAAAAAATATGTCTAGCCAGTATTCTTATGGACGATCAAGAAATTGGTTGAAAATAAAATACAATAAAGATGCCGATCTGGTATTCGATTCTTATGAAGAGAATCCTGCTGGAGGCAAATTGATCAAGACAGTCGCACATGAAGATGATGAGATAGAAATTAATCTTGAGAAAAAACCATTGCATGTACAATGTGCCGGGTTTAATTGGGCTCCAGTCAAAGCACGATTGGATTCAAATAAATCTGCAAAAATCAAAGTGCAGTATCTTGGTATTACCAAAGACAAAAGATTACGGATGCCAACATTCAAAGAGATGTTGGATTAATATTTCATGGACAAAGATTATATTTGGACCCCAAAAAGATTTAGGTTATACTCAGCAGTGAAAACTGAACCTGATAGGTATAGGCTGGTCTTTGGCACAATAAAACCGAAATCAAAACCGCCTCAAGAAATAACTTCAACATTTATACTTAACGAAAAAGAATTTCAAAATTTAAAGAAAAAAATATTTTGATGGGGGAGTTATTCTAATCTATCTTATAGCCAACTTAATGGGTTTTATGTGGGCACAATTATATTATCTCCCCATATTCAATACGGAGAAAAAACACATGAGAACAATTTAATATTTCATGTTTTTCAAAAAAGAAAACATTGATTCTATATATACACTATTGATGCTGTTTTTGATACTTCTAATACTACTTAGATATGTTAGAATTTTCATGGCTCTCAATACAATTTTAATTTGGGTATGGCTTGGCCTTCTGATGATTCTATCAGCGTATGGTGTCAAAAGCGGGCATTTCGCCGAAACATTACAGAAATACGAGCAGAAATACGAGACTAAACATGCAATAAAGGAAAAAGGAGATAAGTAATATTTCGGTGGCTGAATGCGAATAAGTAAAGACCTACCAAATCCAGATCATTTTGAAAAATGCCAAAGTTGTTTGAAATCCTATGATGCAATGACAAAAGTAGACATAGGGAAAACACGCCCTTGGAGTTTTTATTTATGTTCTGACTGTAAAGATGAATTAAAAGAAAAATTATAATATTTCATGGCATTTACTAACAGATACCTAAAATCATTTCATTGGTTCTCACTAGGCATGGTGGTGGGTTGGGGAGTGAGTCGTCGCGCTGAAATTGAAAACTGGAATCAAGATTACATCTGGCTTATACTAATTCTAATCCCATTTTTAATGATAGGATTGGATTCTCTGCTTCCAGAGAAAAAAGATTAATATTTCATGGACAAAGTTCATCGAGGCGATATTATGAATGATATATCTGATAGCCTCACAGTGGAATTAAAACCTCACGAAAAATCAGTTCATTGCAATGAAAACTGTGTTACGAATGAGAAATTCGCCAATGCAATGGATAACATTTGGAGTGCAATTAAAGGCTACTTCAAAGAACAAATTGCCTAATATTTCATGAGTATTTGTGATACCGAATACGAAACAACAAACGCAAAAGGCGATTATATTGTGGGTGTCAAATGTCCGAAAGAACACGATGACCACTGTGCGAACCACTGCCCATTGGAGGAAGATTCTAAACAACTCGAGGATACCTATGATGTTGCAGACGCAGATGAGAATGAATGCTCACTAGAGGCCACTTTTACTTGTATTTACTGTGGAAAAGTAAATCATACCAAAACAATTTATTATGCTAAAGTGGACGAATAATATTTCTATGCCAGATGACATGAACAACTGTGGAAGCTGTCAAAACTTAACTTTTTTTATATCTGCCTGTTTTCATTGTGAGGCTAAAATTTGTAGAGAATGTTATCGAAATAACCATGGAGATAATTGCTTATATAATCAGTACAAACAAAAAACTATTCAGACAGAAAAAGAAAAAGAAAAATGGCGACCTCTCACAGAAGAAGAACTTGTGACATATGAACGGAATAGAAAATCACAGATTAACTATACCGAAAACATGATCGAGAATGATAAACTCGATATTGAGAAATATTATCGTTGGATTAAAAAAGATAAGGAATTAATGAAAAAAATTCCAAAGCGAATCAAGGCTCGAAAACGAGCTATTGAGAAAAAAAGAAAAAGACTCGAATACTCCGAAAAAAGCCTTGAACATCATAAAAAACCAATTGATTACAAAAAATTGGAAATAGCCGATGATGGCTATATTACTAAATACAAACACGAATAATATTTCATTAATTGCGGAAAAAGAAACTGCAAGAAAATTAATATTTTATGCTACATAAAGTGGTATTATTAGACTATAAACCTACAATAAAATATCCGAATCGCAACCTATATGGTATTTTATATATTCTGATAGGCGGGGGATTATTTAAAATCTCTCAAACAAATACGGTTGTAGAATCTGGACGATATTTTATATACATTGTTATATTTATGCTTATATTTATGCTTATATTTATGCTTGATGATGATAATTTGTCTGAAGAAACTATAAACAACCATCGAAAAAACGCCTTCAACATGATTGTAGATTTTTTGATAATTATCTATAATGATTTCTCAAAAGAGGGCGAATTTGCAGATAAATATGAACTATATGATATGTATCTGTTTACTAAAGACATAGGGGTAAATGATTTCGATAACCCAGTCATGACAAAAGATCATTTCTTTGACATGATTCAATTCTATATGACTCATCTAGACGTGGGGCTGCAATTGATAAAAGATTGGAAAAAAATTGATAAACTCGATAATCTTAAGCAACTGGTAAAACTAAAAAATATCGCATAATGTTTGATGAATAATATTTCATGCCTTATTATGGCGGCCTCTTGCTAGGCTATCAAGTAAAGACCGAACTCGAAGCAAATGCCCTATTTGAGAAAATGGGTATTCGTAGTACAGATTACGAACGTTTCAAGAGTTTAAGAGATGTTCAACTGAATATACTGGAGTTGATTTCAACCCATTCACGTGAACAATTGGAGACAATTGTAGAAGATTCTACAAAAGGACAACGGAAGTACAAAATCTCAGAGCTTACTTTTTGTGCATTTGGTAGTTCAGAACTCGAAGACATATATCCACAAGATTTTGTATTCGGAGTTGAATTGATTTCCCGATATTTTCCTATTTTATTAGATTGGCAATTAGAACATGGTGGAACTGGTGAAGCATTTGAAATCAATGATAAAGTATTGATACAGGTGATAACTGAACTTAGAAAAGTAATGCCTGATGCTCAACTTTTTATTAAAACAGAATTCGCATAATATTGATGGATAATATTTCATGATTACAAAAAATCAATCATTGTACTTTGTATGGGAATTGCACACACAAATAATTGATATTAAAAAAGGTACAGCAAGATTTGCTAATAAAAACCTTTTTTGGTATATTGGAAAAGAGGAGGATTTGAAAATAGAATTTCCGGATACGGAAGATACTACTTTTGGGTTCTGCAACCCTTCAATTCCAATTATTGTGATGAAATCTAGACAAACTGATTCCAACATTCTTCAGAATAAGGCATTTATTGGAAATGCATTTGCAGAAGCAAAAAGACTTAACGCAGACATATCTGATTATGAAGAATGGCTAATTTATGAGAAAAACATGCAAACTCCAAGGATTCAATGCGAGACTTGTAAGAAAATTAATGAATGCAATGTAGCGATGGACTTTCCTTTTTATTGTGATGGTACAATGAAGTGGAAAAACAATGAACTCTCCTGTTTGGCTACGTTTGATTTTAAATCACATTCGTACAAACTCAGAGAAACAGATATCGAGACATTGAAAGCACAATGTTTTGAAGAAGATGGATCTCAATGCTGGATTAATGCCTGCTGTAAACTGAGCCACAAAGACCATGCTTTTATTAATGTAGAAGATGACGGACGGCGAAAGCTTAGTTGGTTCAAAACAGAACAACAATGTACCAATTGTGGCACTAGAAAAGTTGGCTTGAAAGACAAATATTCTTTAGAAAAACTAAAAGACAAATTGTTTGAATTATTTGTGGATCAATATATGACATATTGGCGACAACGTAATAGAAGTTCTGAGATGATGGCCAAAGGTTACACCGAAAGACAAAGAGATATCCACACAGAGATTAAAGTAATTATAGAGGGTGATATGATGGTTGTTCAGAAGGCGGTAACAAAAGCTGAAGAAAAATATGGTGATTTTTCTTCTATTGTTATGGATCTTAACAATGAATCAGAAGCTCTGGCAAAAGCTTATGATTATGCAGATGTATCCACAAATTACATCATGCAGTATGAATTGGGGTTAGAGTAAATATTTCATGTGTAACCAACACGAATATCTCGGGGCTGATTTTTAATGTTTGAATGGTTGAAAAGCATTTTCAAAAAGAAAAAGTCATGGGAAGATATGGCTTGGTCTGGATATGAATATAAGACTGAATTGATTGAAATGCCAAGAATTGATTATGGTTTTCAAGAAAATTATGAGATATTTAATACTGCAAAAACACTTTATGATCTTGCAATTAATAATAATTTTGATCTTGAAGATTGGGTTCAAACAGATTCAGAAATATTTGGACAAGTTGATTTTGAAGAGGATACGTCTGATATGATGCTAGAAATAATAGATTCACTCTCTTTGTATGATCTTCTAAATTATCTTGCAATGACTTTTGGATTTGAAATTCAAAGCACGCATGAGCTATTTTCAAGCCCTTAACTGCGAATTAGAAGTTTATGATTATGGGTAATATTTCATGGATCACATTGATTGGGATCAATATGGGTGGATGTCTCAGGGTACAGGCGGAGATGGAAGTGGTAACAAAATCATCATTAAAATACTGTAAGCTTTTTGCGACAAACCAATGCATAATAAATGCATAATCGCACACCTAACTACGGATCACAAAGATGACCTCGAAGAATAATATTTCTATGGATACCGAAAAATTGGAAGCCATACAGGAACTGCCCGATTCTCACAAAATTATATTTTTAGAAGGGGTAGACCCATCAAAACTGACAACTACTTTTAATTGTCAAGGGTGTGGCACTAGATGTTGTACTGGGCCAACTATTGGCCCAAACGTATTATATGCACCAATAACATTTGCATATTATCGTAAGAAGCACGGAAGGGAAAAGTTTGAAGAAATATACAGAAAATTCAGCCACCACATTGGTCAATACTCTTTATTGCCATTAATTACAACCGAAGAACCTTTCTGCCCATTTCTTTATTTAGAATGGACTGGAGCAAACAAAAAGGTCATAATGGGTAATCTGAAAACATTAGATCTTCAGCTGAAGAAACTAATGCGAACTACTATCAAGAAATTGGACGATGCGGAACAGAAAGAATTCACATTTCGTGAACTCTGGGATCTTTTATCGGCCGAAGATGAAGGCGAAACTCTTCTCATATTCAACCTGTTTGTGGGGCCATTGATCGATAATCAGGTAACGAAAAAACACATAAAAACTATGTGTGGTGTATATGAGGCACAACCTGCTCAATGCCGACCATTTCCATTTGGGCGTGCTTGGTCTGTTAACATGGAAACAAATGAGCGAGAAGAATTTGTCAAACTGGTTGACGATTTACAATGCCCACCAACGGCATTTGAAGGAAAAGAAATCGGGGTTGATACATTCTTTAAGCAACAAAATGTTGCAGATTATCCTGCTTGGACAGAGAAACTAACTCTTCTTCTGAATACAAACAAGGAACTGATGGAATTTGCTGGAGAAAAATCGAAAGACATGATTTATTTTGCTATAGACCAAATACTGTATCACAGACCTGTTTACAACTCAGACGAAAGCGCCTTCAACGAAGCGTTAGAGAAAGAAATTGACATACTCGTTGGACTCTTTGAAGAACTGAAAGCAACAGTGGCTCTTACAAATGAGTTTCTGGCACAAAAGAAATAATATTTCTCATGGAAAGAAAAGACTATGGACATTATTATTTTGCCATTATTATGGTAATCGCCGCTGTGGTGTTATATGCGCAGGCAGACGATCTATCCATCGATAGGGTATTGGCAGTAATACTTGTATTCGCGGCTTTTTTTTACCTTAAATACAGGGAGAGAAAAAGAAGAGAATATATTGCTGGTGAATTGCAGACCAGAAATGGAATTGATGAATTAAATGCCGAATAAAATAAATAACACGAACATTTACAATAATGCAAACTTACATTGGTTAAAGTATCAAGATAAAGTAACTGATGCTCGATTAACTGATATTGAACAAATCACAGCATTAACTACTTATATCAAAGAATTAACTAATATTCTAGAGTTGAATGTAAAGAAACTCTCGGAATAATATTTCGAATGAATTGGTGTAAATAATGATAAGAAGAATAATAGAAATAATAATAAACTGGTTTATAAAACCTATACCACATGCAGATGTGATAGTTACAGGAATAAATTCAAAAGGAGAGCAGATTATAGATTTTGAAAGTCTGTTATATCCATCAAGATGACTAAAAAAAGAAAGGGTGTTTGGTTTCCAGATGGGCCTCACCTATCTCAAGTTGACACACTATCTGGACTAACCGAAGCTCCTTCTGAGAAACCATATGATTATTATGAAGGAAACCCTATTAGTATTGGCAAAACTATTAGTTGTGATTGTATTCAATTTGCATTACAAAGAAAAGTATCATATGGTTCGAGTCTATTAGATAAAGCAGACTATTGTGAATGTGAACATACCAAAAAATCCCACGAACACGGGAAAGGAAAATGTCTCAAACAATGGATCAAAAAAGAATAACTTTGCAATGGATAATATTTCTGAAAATCATGATGAGAAACATGGTTTTTTTATGATAATGGTGAAAAAATAAATGAATCTTAATTATCAAAAGTCATTTGGAATGCCTTCAAAAGAGGATATTGAAGCAATTTTTAATAAAGGAGACAAATAATGGGTACTCAAAGTCTTGCATCCACAATACTGCTCGGGCTGTTCGCTCTCATGTTAATACTCCGAGTCCCTATTACCT